>Ga0315910_10000758_pt1 | contig 31130 bp, 22 predicted proteins | sample EdamamesoilMG_FD_204470 | JGI IMG/M metagenome (GOLD analysis project Ga0315910, IMG submission 204470) | Garden soil microbial communities collected in Santa Monica, California, United States - Edamame soil | ecosystem: Environmental > Terrestrial > Soil > Garden | place: USA: California... | reverse complement strand
CGGGCGTACCGATGCGGGAACGAATCGCCCACGACTCCCGCACGCTCCACGTGAAGCGGGCGATTCGTTCCCGCATCGGTACGCCCGGTCATGGATTCGTCCTGGCGCGGATCCACGTCGTCACCTTGTCGAGGAACGCCGGATCGACGGGGCGGATCTTCAAGTAGTCGGCGGTGGTCGGCGGGTCGGAGAGGACCTTCTTGAAGAGGTGGTCGAGGTCGGGGAAGAGGGCGAGCTCGGCGTCGGAGTTGCCGGCCTTCTCGAGCGCCTCGAGCAGCGGCGGCGCGTCGCGCTCGGCGGAGACTTGCACGTCCTTGCCGCCCTGCGCGATCAGCACGGGGCACTTCACCTTCGCGATCTGCGCGATCGGGTCGTGCTTCGCGTGGCTCCGGAACCAGGCGCGTTCCTTCAGCCACGGCCGGTAGTCGGCGCGCACCTGCGACGGGTCGATCGCGCCGTCGCTCGTGACGATCTCGAGGAACTTCGCGTGCACCTCGAGCTCCGACGCGATCAGCGCCTCGGGCACTCCCGCCGCGGCGAGGCCGGCGCGTTTCTGCTCGCGCAGGATCTCGACCATCCCGCGGCCCGGCGGCGCCATCAGCACGATCGCGGCGAGCGGCCGCTCGCACGCGAGGATCGGCGCCGTCTCGCCGCCCTCGCTGTGGCCGATGACGACGACGCGCTTCGGATCGACGTCGGGCCGCGCCAGCAGCCAGTCGACGCAGGCGCGCGCGTCGGCGACGAGGTCGTCGAACGAGACGTCGGCGGTCGGCCCGCCGCTCTTCCCGACGCCGCGGTCGTCGACGCGCAGCACCGCGAAGCCCGCCCGCGTGAGATGGTCGAGCAGCTCGTGCGTGCCGGCGTCGATGCCGCTCGCCATCCCCTCGCGGTCCTGGCTGCCCGAGCCGCTGACGAAGAAGAGCGCGGGCAGCTTCCCGCTCGCGCCGCGCGGCTTGGTCAAGCTGCCGGCGATCGTCCAGCCGCCGCGGTCGATCGCGACCTCCTCGCTCTCGAAGTCGCGCTCGATCGGCGCCGGCCGCTCGATCTCGAACCGCTCGACCGTCGCGTCGCTCCGCCGGATCCGGATCCCCTGCGCCGCGATCTCCACCTCGAAGAGCGTCCCGTCCGGCAGCGCGCGCACCACCTCGCCGAGCGAGTCGCGGTACTTGCGGCCGCGCACCTCGACGCCGTCGCGCTTCACGTCGAAGTCGCCGAGGTCGCGCAGCGTGTAGCGCAGCGTCGAGCCGCTCTCCGGATGGAGGAGCGGCAGCACGCGCTCCGGCCCGTCGCTCGGCGGCGCCAGTTTCGTGACGACCTCGATCAGCCCGATCCAGTTGTTGAAGAGGAGCCGCGAGCCGGGCTCGACCGCCTGCTGCAGCGGCGTCGTCGTCGGCCCCTGCGTGCGCGTGCCGGCGAGCTTCCCGTCCGCGACGACGAAGTCGAACGCGCCGCGCACGCCGGCCGACTCGCTGAGCACGCTCCCGCGCAGCGGCAGGCCGCGGTCGTCGAGCACCATCTCGCCGGTGCAGCGCACCTCGAACTTGCCGAGCGCCCCCTGCTGCTCGACGCGCCAGCCGCCGGTGAAGCGATGGGCCGGCGGCACGACGTCTTGCAGCGGGCCGAGATAGTCCCACCACGCGTGGCCGATCGCGACGCCGCCCTGCTCGTAGACCCACGCCGCCTTCGCGCCCGGCGCGTAGAGGTCGCCGATCGTCGACGCGCGCACCGGTGCCGGCGGCGGCTGCTGAGCCAGCACGACCGCGCCGAGCATGGTGAGGATCGCACCTGCCGCCATCGAGGGCCCCCGGCTCGCGCGAGGGCGCGCGAAGCGGCGCGATCGTAGCCCTGAGCGGGAGCGCTGCGGCGGATCGCGCGCTCAATCGCCGAGCGGGATCTCCGGCGCGGCGCCCTCGACGAGCGGCAGCTCGAGCTCCTTCACCGCGACCTCGTTCCCGTCGGCGTCGATCGCGGCGACGCGCGCGCGCGGCACGAAGCCGGGCTCGACCCAGCCGAGGTGTCCTGGCCCTGCCCGCCGGTCGCCGGCGAAGAGCCAGAAGCAGCCGTCCGCGCCGCGCGGGCGGTCGTACGGAACCGTCGTCACTCCGTCGTCCTCGTCCGCTTCGGGACGCGACGACACGATCGGCTTGACGCGCACGACCTCGACGTCGAAGCGCGAGCCGCGCACGGGACGCGCCTTCACCCACCCGCCCGGCTCGAGCGCGAGGTCGAGCGGCGTCGCCGCGTCCTTCGGCAGCGGCGCGAACCGCGGGTGGTAGCCGGCCGCCAGCACGCTCGCGCGCCACTCTCCGTCGGGCAGCGTCTCCGACTTCCAGAAGCCGTGGCCGTCGGTCGTCACTTCGACGCGCGCGTCGAAGAGAGCGGCCTCGTCGGAGTGGCGGCCGATGAGGAGCAGCGGCACGTCGCGCAGCGGCGCGCCTGTCGCCGCGTCATGGAGGCTGCCGCGGAAGGCGACGCTCGGCAGCTCGACCACGACGTCGGCGCGACCGCCGGTCGGGAGATCGACGGACTGCCCATGACGGCCTCCGCCGCGCAGCTCGACGCCCCCCACCGTCGCGACGCGCACGACCATGAGCCGCCACCGGCTCGGCGTCGCGAGGCCGGCGCACTCGAAGCGGCCATCGCCGTCGGTCGTCGCGATCACCCCCTCGGGCACGAGCCCGAACGAGCCGTCTTCCTGCGTCCGCGAGAGTTGCACGCGCGCGCCCGCGACCGGCCGTCCCGCGAACCGGACGCTGCCCGCGATCCTGCCCGCCGCGGCCGCGGGATCGCGCAGCGTGACGTGCGCGGTCGCGCCCGCGACGACGACGACCGTTTGCGGCGCGAAGCGGCCGGCCCACGGATCGGGGTGCTTCGATTTCGAGTAGCGGCCGGCGTTGCCGCGGGCGTCGAGCGAGAGCCACGCGTCGCCGGCGTCGATGAGCTGCGACTCCAGCGGCGAGGCGAAGCGCAGCTCGAAGGAGCCGGCGGGCAACGACTCGAAGCGGAAGCGGCCGTCCGCGTCGCACGCCGCGTAGCGCTCGCTCCCGTCGGGGCCGAGCGCGCGGAGCGTGGCGCCGCGCTTCGGCGAGCCGTCGCCATGGCAGGCGAAGCCGTCGATCGCGCCGCACGGCCCGAGCGTCACGACGAGCGAGCGATCGGCGGAGGTCGCGGCCGGAAGCGCGACGACGGCGCGACCGCGCACCTCGCTCCAGCAGGAGAGGCGCTTCGTCTCGCCGGCGACGCCGAACAGGCGGGCGATCCCGTCGTCGTCGCTGATCGCGTACGCGAGCGCGTCGCCGGGCAACACCGTGGCGCACTCCACTCGCGACGGCACCACGCTCGGCGCCCCGAGAGCGACGACGGTGGCGCCGCTCACCGGCGCGCCCGCCGCGTCGACGACGCGCACCGCGAGCAGGCGTGCGCGCGGCAGGACGAGGCGCAGCCGCTCGCCGGTCGCCGACGCCTCCTTCGGCGGCGAGGCGGCGCCGCGCTGCCGCTCGCCTTGGAGGTCTCCGAAGCCGGGCGCCCACGCGCCGGGCGACCAGGAGCGCGCGCTGCCGACGGCGACGTCGAACTCGCCGTCGCCGCGTCGCGCGACGACGAAGCGGTCGCTCGGCGCGAGGAAGAGGCGGACCGGCGAAGGCACGGCCGGTCCGCTCCGATCGGAGGCGTCGAGGGCCGCGAAGCGCGCGCCTTCGGGCGGCCGCCTCGTCCCTTCGTCGACGACCTCGACGCGGACGATCGTCGCGCGCTGCAGCACGAGGCGCAACGGCGCGAGCGGCCGCTCCTCCCAAGCGAAGTCCTTCGCCTCGAAGCCGGGCGCGACCACGCGCAACGAGAGCGGCCCGCGCGGCGCATCGAGCGCGAAGCGGCCGCCGCCGCAGTCGAGCGCGGTCCGGCGCCCGTCGCGGCCGATCGTCACGATCGCGGCGCCGGCCACCGGCTCGCCCGCGGCGTCGACGACGACGCCCTTCAGCGGCATCGGCGCGCCGGGACGCTTCCCGACCGCGCTCGACTCCTCCTCCTTCGCGGCGACGCGCGGATCGACGGCGCCGACGAGCAGCAACGTGCCGACGTCGTTCCAGCCGGGCAGCAGGTCGAGCGGCCGCTCCCACGCGATGTCGTTGCGCGAGACGACGAGGCGCCACGACTCCGCGAACGCGACGTGGTCGAGTCGGAATGCGCCCGAGGAGTCGCAGCGGGTCGAGTGCGCCGCGCCGCGCCGCGCGGTGGGCCGGTCGGGGTCGTCGAGCGGCACGAGCTCGACGCGCGCGAGAGCGGCGGGCGTGCCGTCGGCGAGCCGCAGCGTCGCGCGCATCGCCGCCGGCGGGAGCAGCGGGAGCGGCGCGCCGCGCAGATACCCGAGTTCGCGCTCGGAGAAGAGGACCTCGCGCGACGAACCCGCTTCGTCGCCCGCCGCCGCGTCGCGCCGGCCGACGATCGCGGCCGCGGGCTCGTCACTCTTCGTCTCGACCGGCGCGTTCGCGACGAGCGGCGCGACCGGGGGCGGCGCGGCGAGGCGCGGTGGATCGCGCGTCAGTTGCACGACCACCGCCGCGGATGCCGCGACCAGCGCCAGCGCGCCCGCCACCTTCCACGCCGCCACGCTCGTGCCGGCCGCCGCTCCGCCCTTCCCCGCCCACGGCGCCAGCAGCGCGACCCACGCCGCGCGCCCGCCGAGGGCGCGCGCGTCGAGCCGCTCGCGCAGACGGTCGAGGCCGCGCTTCAGCTGCGTGCGCACGGTCGCGTCGGGCACGCCGTGGCGGCGCGCGATCTCGGCCGACGAGAGGTCGTCGAAGTAGCGGAGCAGCACGACCTGCCGCTGCGACTCCGGCAGCTCCATCACGGCGTTCACGAGGAGCTGCTGCAGCTCGCCGCGGGTGACGACGTCCGCGGCCGAGTCGTCGAGCGACGCCGCGGCGCCGCGGCTCGCCAGCTCCTCGCGTCGCGCGCGCCGCTCCCCTCCGCGCCGTTCGCGGAGCGCGAGGTTGCGGACGATCGCGGCGAGCCAGCGGCGCCAGCCGCCCGCCTCGCGCGGCGGCTTCAGCAGCACGGCGATCCACGCCTCCTGCACGACGTCGTCGGCGAGCTGCTCGTCGTGGAGGAGGCCGCGCGCCAGCGCGCGCAGGAAGCGGGCGTCGTCCCGCAGCGAGGTGGAGAGCGCGATCGGCGTCGAGGGCGAGCTCATGCCCCATCCATTCCCGCGGAGGCGCCGACCGTTTCGGCGGCCCGCGCGCCATCGTGCCGAATCACTTCGCCTTCGGGGGGCTCCCCCACCACGCCGCCGCGAACCAGACGACGGTCGCGAGGAGCATCCAGCGCTTCACCGCGCCGAGCTCCATCTCGCCGCGGAAGTAGGCGACGGCCGGGACGAGCGTCGCCGCGAGGGCGAGCCAGGCGATCCCGCGGAGCACGCGTCGCAGGGCCATCGTCAGCTCCCGCCCGCGACGGCGGCGTGCGCGGCGCGCCGCTGCGACCACGCGCTGGCCAGCAGGTAGAGGAGCGCGGCGACGCACCAGCCCGGCAGGCTGACGAAGTAGATCGCGACGCCGCCCCACCGGACGAGCGCCGCGCATGCGGCGAGCGTCGCGAACCACGCGAGCGCGGCGGCGCCGTACCACTGCAGCCCGCGCTCCTGCGCCCACCAGCGGCGCAGCCCGAGCCGCGGCAGGAGCCACCAGTCGACGACGATGATCGCGCCCATCGGCATCAGCACCATTCCGTAGAAGGCGACGAAGTCGAGGAGGCGCATCGAGAGCGCCGGGAAGAGCGCGGCGACGGTCGCCAGCGCGCCGGCGGCCAGCGTGATCCGGAAGCGCGACGCCTTCGGCATCAGCGCCTGGAAGGCGAGGCCGGCGCGGTAGATCGTCGGGTTCGCGGTGGTCCAGCCGGCGACGATCACGCAGACGAGTCCGGCGACGCCGCAGGCCGCGTCGGCCATCGGGCCGGGCAGCACGTCCTCGTTGCCCGGCGTGCGCGCGAGCTGCACCGCGTAGAGCACCGACGCGGCGAGCCACGCCATGAAGTGGCCGACGTACATGCCGGCCGCCGACGCGACGGCGTGCCAGCTCTTCTTCGCGAAGCGGAAGACCGAGAGGTCGGCCATGCCGAGATGCATCGCGAGGTTGCAGAACCAGGCGAAGAAGCAGACGTGCCAGAAGCCGAAGCTCGGGGCGCCGGCCCGCGGCGCGCCGCCGGGCCAGATGCGCGTCGTCGCGACCTCCCACACCTCGCCGACGCTCGAGACGCCGAGCTGGCGCAGGCCGACGATCCCGAACGCCAGGAAGACGAGGATCATCCAGGGCGCCGCGAGGTCGGCGAAGCGCGCGACCGCGCGGTAGCCCGCCGCCGCGATCACGGCGATCAGCGCGCCGACGACCAGCGTCGTCGCGATCCAGCCCACGCCGCGCGGCCAGGTGTCGCCGAGCCCCGGCAGGTCGATGCCGGTCCACACTCCCGCCGCCGTCGCCGAGACGGTGATCATCGAGCCGGCGAGGAAGCAGAACATCGCGCCGTTCAGCAGGTCGTAGAGGACGACGAGCTTGCGGCCGCAGAGGCGCTCGAGGTGGGCGTAGAGCGTGAGGCGGACGCGCGTCGCGATCGGCGCCGTGACGAAGAGCCACGAGAGGACGGCGAGCGCGTTGCCGACGACGAGGCCGGCGATCAGCTCGGCCGCGCTGACGCCGGTCCGCAGGAAGAGCGGGCCGATCATCAGCTCGGTGCCGGCGACGTGCTCGCTGACGTACTGGCCGAGGAAGCTCCGGAAGCCGAGCTGCGCGTGCGGCGGCACGGGCTCGCGCTCGAACTCGAGATCGGCCATGCGGGGCTCCGCGCCGGGGTCAGTAGCCGCGCTGCCGCTCGCGCGTGCGCACGTCGAAGCCCATCTCCTTCAGGAACGGCAGCACGTCGCGGTTCGCCGCCTCGGAGAGCGCCTCGACCAGCAGCTCGTTCTTCGCGTCGAGCTTGGTCGCGTCGGAGAAAGTGGCGCGGCACTCGTCGCGTCGCCGCCAGAGCTCGCGCAGGACGTCGGGGAAGTAGCCGATGCCGAAGAGCTTGCGGAGCTGCAGCAGCTCGTAGCTGCGCCAGTCGATGCGGTCGAACGTCGGGAACCACGGCTCCTCGCGCCGCCGGCCCCAGAGCAGGATCTCGGCGTCGACGTAGGCCATGTCGGCCAGCGACTCGTTGAACCAGTGCGGGATCGCGCCGCCGAGCTCGGACGCGAAGCAGTGGGTCATCTCGTGCGCGTAGTTCGCGGCGGTGTCGAAGATCGACGGCGCCTGGAGGAACATCTCGGGCACCTCGCCGGCGCGGATCGACATGCCGCATGGGTAGTGGTCGCCGACGTGCACGAAGATCCACGGCGGCGCGAAGCCGCACCAGCGCTCGAGCCAGTCGTACTGGATGTCCAGCAGCGCCGCGACGGTCGCGAGCTCGATCGACGGGTGCGAGTGGTTGTAGACGACGACGTGGCGGCCGACCGCCTTGTCGACCACCGGCTCGCGATGCCACTCGGTCAGCGGCTCCGGATCGGGCGGCGGGAGCGACGGCGACGCGGCGAGCGGCGGCGCGGGCGTCGGAAGCTCGGCCGCGGCCGGCTCCGGCGCGGCGCAGCCGGCGGCCGACGCCAGCGCGAGCAGCGACGCGGCCGCGGCGCGCGCGCTCACGCCTTCGTGCACTCGAGCACGACGTCGTCGATCACGACCTTGTCCTTGCTCCCCTCGGTCCCCTCGATGATGCGCAGCCTCACGCCCTTCTGCGTCGCGACCGGCTGCGGGTCGACGAAGACCGGGCCGAGCACGCCGTCGAGGAACATCTGGAGCTGCCCCTTCGCCGAGCGCATCTCGAAGGTGAAGGTGCGGCCCGGGAAGATCCACATCCTCCCGTCGACGGCGACGAAGCGGTCGCCGCGCAGGATGCTCGACTTCACGCCGTCGAGCACGCTGTGGTAGCGGCCGCCGAAGGCGAAGGTGTAGAGCTCGGCGCCGGTGGCGACGTCGTGGACCTTGAGCTCGAAGCTCGCCTTCTCCGCGCTCGAGCCCTTGAAGGTGAGGCGGAAGTCGGGGGCGATCGGGCCGGCGAAGTCGAGGATGCCGTCGCCGGCGAAGCGCAGCTCGCCCGCCTCGACCTTGAACGACTTCGCCGTCACGGCCCAGCCGTCGGGCAGCTTCTCCTTGGCGAAGTCGAGCGTGACGGTGTCGCGCGCCGGCGCGGCGAGGGCGGCGAGTGCGGCGGCGAGCAGGACGGCGGCGGTGCGGTTCATCGCGGGCTCCTCTTCGCGGACGGGAAGGCGATCGACCGGCGGGCGGCGCTCCGGTTCCCGCCGCCGCGCGCCGGGCCGCTCACCCGTCCTCTTCCGTCACGGCGGCGTCGCTGACCGACGTCACGGCCCACGCCTCGGCGATCTGGTCGAGCTGCTTCTCGCGGAAGAAGAGGAACGGCACGCGCGGGATGCGGCGGATCTCCTCCTTGCCGCGGCTGTCGCGCACGACGACGTGGCCGGCGCCCAGCAGCAGCAGCTCGAAGACGTCGGGGAACTCGACCGAGAGGCGCTTCGCGCCGCGCGTGAGCGCGTCCTGCATGTCGCCGCGGCGAGAGAGGTGGAGCTCGTTGTGGGTGATGCGCCAGCGATGGTTCAAGAACACGTTGATCAGCACGCCGAAGAGGCCGACGCCGACGAGGATCGCCACGGCGTGGATGAAGCCCGGCTCGAGGCGCGCGTTCAGCGAGACGAGGAAACGGCGGATCGCGGTGAGGACCGGGAACTCGTACGCCTCGAGCAGGTAGAGGCCGCCGACCCAGCAGAGGCCGACGAAGAGAAGCCAGCCGATGGCGAGGTTGCGCCGCACGTCGAAGCCGACCGCGATGAAGCAGGTCATCATCATCGTGATGTAGACCCACGTGATCGTGCCTTGCCACGCCGGCTTCCAGTGGAGCAGCACGGCGAGGAGCTCGCCGACGACGACCAGCGGCCAGAAGAGGACGAAGAGCGGGTAGCTGCCGAAGCGCATCTCGGCGGCGCGCGCCTTGGGCCGTTCGGTCGGCGCGGCGGGAGTCGGCACGGCGGCCGTCGCGGCGGGCGGCGGCGCGGCAGGCTGCGGCGCGGGAGCGGGTGCGGGTTCGGCCATCGGTCGGTTCCTTCGGGTGCGGCGGGCCGCGTGGCGGACCGTTCAGCGGGACGCCCGCTCCGCGTCGTACGGCCGGAGCGGTCGCACCCATACATTGCGGAAGCGGACGGGGTTGCCGTGGTCCTGCAGGCGGAGCGGCAGCGCCGCGGCGTGCGAGGCGTACGCCGCCACCTCGCGGTGGGCGGTGGCGCCGAGCAGCTCCTTCGCGTGGTGGAGCACGACGCCGTTGTGGATCACCGTCACGCGCGCGGGCGCGGCGACGCGGTCGCCCTCGAAGCGCGGCGCCTCGAAGACGATGTCGTAGCTCTGCCACTCGCCGGGCGGACGGCAGGCGTTCACCTGCGGCGGCCACTGGCCGTAGAGCGCGCCGGTCTGGCCGTCGGGATAGGTCCGGTTCTGGAAGCAGTCGAGGATCTGCACCTCGTAGCGCTGCATGAGGAAGAGGCCGCTGTTGCCGCGCCCCTGCGAGTCGCCCGACGGCGGCGTCGGCTCGCTCCATTCGAGATGGAGCTGGCAGTCGCCGAACGCGTCGATCGTCTCGACGTCGCCGCCGCCGTTCACCTCGAAGCAGCCGTCGGCCACCTTCCAGCGCGCGGGGCCGCCGTCGGCGCCACGCCACTTCGAGAGGTCCTTGCCGTCGAAGAGGACGATCGCGTCGGCGGGCGGGCGCGCGAACGACGCGGCGTCGGCGGCGGCAGGCGCGACGACGGGCGGCTGCGGACGGCGCGAGTCGTGGACGTGCCACTTGCCGTCGGGCAGCAGCGGCGTGTCGGTGTAGCCGGGCGCCTCCTGGCGCGGCGCTCCCATCGCGAGCAGGAGCGCGGCGAGCAGCGCGGCGGCCGCGAACGGCGCGCCTCGCGCGAACCGACGGGCGACGCGGCGCGAACGGTCGGGCTCGTTCATCGACGGCTCCAGCGCGGGGACCCGGACGCGCAGGACGATACTCTGCCGCTCCAGTCCGCAGCGGAACGAGGGAGGCGGCCGTGCCCGACTACAGCGCGTACCAGAAGGGCGTGATCAAGCGGTACTACGAGCACCGCGACACGATCGCCGTGCAGAAGCTCGCCGAGATCGTCTCGAACCTCTGGCTCGAGAAGGGGAAGGCGAAGGTCGCCGCGCTGTGGGAGTCGGCCTACAAGGAGCTGCAGAAGGCGGGCGTGCCGATCAACAAGGCGTGCGTGATCGTCGAGGACCGCGATCTCGACGCGCTCGGAAAGGTGGTCGGCGAGCTGTCGTAGCGGCGCGAGCGTCGCGCGCGGCGGGCGCCGAGAAGGCGGCGGACAGGACGACGGCCCGAACGGGCGCGTCCTCCTGTCCGCCGTTTCGCATCAGGAACGGCGCTGCGGATCCGTCGCTCAGCCGGCGAGCTTCGCGGCGGCCTCCTTCGGCACCTCGACCTTGACGGCGCCGAACTCCTTCAGCGAGTAGGCCTGCTTGCGCGGCGTGTCGCCGCGCGGGCCGGTCGTGGTCGTCTCGATGACGAGCGAGAGCGGGTTGCCGGCCACGTCGAAGACGATCGTCGCCGTCCCCTTCGCCGTGACTGTCGCGCCGCCGCCGACCGACGAGGTCGCGCCGCCCGCTCCGGCCCCGCCGCCGCCGCGGCCCGCGAACATCTCGCGCATCCGCTTCGCGCCGGAGAGCTCGTCGGCCGCCTCGTCGCTGAGCGCGCCGGTGAAGGTGCACTTGCCGTCGGCCTCGCTGCACTGCACTTCGCGGAACTTCGCCGGCAGCGAAGCGATCAGGTCATGCGGCAGCGTCTGGTTGGCCATGCCGCCGACCACCATCAGCTCGCGCATGCCGCTGAAGTCGCCGCCGCCAGGCGGGCCACCCGCGCCGCCACCCGCACCCGGAGGACCACCAGCGCCACCGCCGGCCGGCGGCGCACCGCCCGCTCCACCCGGCGGCGCACCACCGCCGCCCGGCCCGCCGCCGCGATTGCCGCCGCCGAACTCGAAGGGGACGTAGAGCTCCCACGCCTCGCCCTTCTTGTAGACCGTCTTCTTGTCGACGCGGTAGGCGACCGTCTCGCCGCGCGTGAACGCGACGCTCTTGCTGCCGACCTCGACCTTCGCGGTCGTCGGCGTCGGAGCCGGAGGCGCGCCGCCGGCCGCTGCGTCGCCGCCGCCGCCGCCCGCACCGCCGCCGCCGCGTCCGCGGCCGCGACCGAAGCCGCCCATGCCGTCATCGAGCACTTCGAACGCGTAGCTCTTCAGCTCGGAGAGCTTCGCGACCTTCTCCTTGAGCAGCGCGCCGGCGTCGCCCTTGGCTGCAGCCGGCGGCGGCGCGAAGGTCGGGCCGTCCGCCCCCGCTGCCGACAACCACGCCGAGACGCAGAGTTGAACCCACATCGCATCGCTCCTCGATCGTCGCGACCCGCCTTCTTCGGTGGCTCCGCGAGCCGCGGCGACGGCTCGTCGCCTGCTCCTCGACGCGACGACCGGGTCGCAGGTCGGCGTCCGTCGGAGCACGATTCATACGACGCGCGTACCCGTGCCGTCGTCCCCCGGGGGCGGAATCTCCGGCCGCTCCTGTCATTCTGATGACATCTTGCCGGGCGGCGCGAGTGCGCGGCGCACCAGCGATTTGCCGCAGCGTATCGACGCATGAAGAATCTCCCGGCATGCGCCTCCTCATCGTCGAAGACTCCGACTCGCTGAGGGAGGCGCTGCGCTCCGGGCTCGCCGGCGTCGGCTACGTGGCCGACGCGGTCGCTCGTGGCGACGAAGGGTTGGAGCGCGTGCTGCAAGGCGACTACGACCTCGCGATCGTCGACATCATGCTGCCCGGCCTCGACGGCTTCGAGCTGGTGCGGCGCGTGCGCGCTTCGGGCAAGACGGTGCCGGTGCTGATGCTGACCGCGCGCGACACGGTGGCCGACCGCGTGATGGGGCTCGACCTCGGCGCCGACGACTACCTCGTCAAGCCGTTCGCGGTCGAGGAGCTGCTCGCGCGCGTGCGCTCGCTGGTGCGGCGCGGCCGGACGGTGCCGGGCCCCGCGATCAAGATCGACGACCTCGCGATCGACACGGCGTCGCAGGTCGTGATGCGCGGCGGCAAGCCGATCGACCTTTCGCCGCGCGAGTACGCGCTGCTGGAGTACTTGGCGCGGCGAGCCGGCGCGGTCGTCACGCGCGAGGAGCTCGAGAAGCACCTCTTCGAGCAGCCGCCCGCCGACGGCAGCAACGCGGTCGACGTGCTGGTCGGCCGGCTGCGGCGCAAGCTCTGCCCGCGCGGCACGCCCGAGCTGATCTACACGCGGCGCGGGCAGGGCTACCTGATGGCGGCGGCGTCGTGAGGCCGCGGCGATGAGATCGATCCGGACGCGCATCACGCTGGCGGTCGTCGGTTGCACGGCGCTGACCGTCGCGATCGCGGCGGTCGCGGTCGCGCTGGCCGGCCGCACGCTTCTGTTCGACGCGCTCGACGAGCGGCTCGTCGGGAGGGCGCGCTGGTTCGCGGTGATGCCGCGCTGGAACGACGGCCCTATCGCGCCGAGCTTCCCGCCGCGCGTCGCGAGCGCGAACGAAGGCAACGCGGCGAAGGAGGGAAGCGGGGGCGGCGGCGCCGGCGGCAACGAGCCCGCGGCGACGGGCGAGCGCGGCGGCGATCGTCGCGAGGGCCGTGAGGGGCGCGGAGCGACCGGCGGCAGCGCCCCGCTCCCGTTCACCCGCAACGCCCCGGCGAGCGACTTCTGGTTCCTCGTCCACGACGCGGCCGACCGCTACGAGGTCTCGCGCTACGGCGAGCTGCCCGACGGCCTCTCGCTGGCGAATCTCGGCGTGAAGGCGGGCGACCCGCCCGTCGACGTCGACCTCGAGGACGGCCGCACGCTGCGCGTCTATGCCTTCGCGTCGGTCACGATCGGCCGCATCTGGCCGCGCCCGCCCGATCCGAGCGCGACTCCCGCCGCGACGCCCACCACCACGACCCCGAACGCCGAAGGCGACGGCAGCGCCGCCAAGCCGGCCGGCGACGCGCCGCCGCGCGGGTTCGGCGATGGCTCGCGCGAGGATCGGCGACCGGCGATCACGTGGCTCGCGCTCGACGCGACCGAGGTGCACGCCGAGGCGCGCCGTCTCGTCTGGCTGCTCGCGGCGGCGTGGGCCGGCGCGACGCTGCTCGCCTTCGCTGCGTCGCGGGCGGCGGCGCGCGCGGTGCTGAAGCCGGTGGCCGGCCTCTCGCAGACGATCGCGTCGCTCTCGCCGCAGGACCTCTCGGAGCGCGTCCCGATGAAGGACGTGCCGGCCGAGTTGTCGCTGATGACGACGCGGCTCAACAACATGCTCCAGCGCGTCGAGTCGGCGTTCGAGCGCGAGCGCGCGACGATCGCGAACCTCGCCCACGAGCTGCGCACGCCGCTGTCGGCGCTGCGCGCGGAGCTCGAGTTCGCGCAGTTCCGGAGCGAGACGCAGCCCGAGGACCAGCGGACGATCGAGAAGAGCCTCGCGCTCGCGCTGCGGATGCAGTCGCTGGTGAGCAGCCTGCTGACGATGTCGCGCATCGAGTCGGGCCAGGAGCCGCTCGAGCGGCGCGAGATCGACGCCGCGCGCATCGTGCGCGACGCGTGGAGCACGGTCGAGGCGCGCGCGAAGGAGCGCGGCTTCGTGCTGCGCTGGAGCGGACCCGACGAGGTGAAGCTGGAGAGCAGCCCGGCCCACCTCGCGATGGTGGCGTCGAACCTGCTGGACAACGCCGTGTCGCACGGCGCCGCGGGGGACGTCGAGGTGCGCCTCGACCGCCGCGACGCGGGGCTGCAGTTCACCGTGTCCAACCGCTGCGAGCAGCAGGACGCGTCGCGGCAGCTCTCCTTCGAGCCCTTCTGGCGCAGCGATCCGGCGCGCACCGGCGAGCGCCACTTCGGCATCGGCCTCGCCCTCTGCGACCGCGTCATCCGCCTGCTCGGCGGCACCTTCGGCGCGAAGCAGTCCGAAGGCCGGTTCAGGGTGACGGTGCAACTGCCCGCTGCGGCATGACCGGCCGCGACGTCACCGAATCCTGCTGTTTCGGTCCAGGACCGAAACAGCATCGAAACCGGCCATCCTGACGCGGTTCGGGTCGGTCGGGAGGCGCTACTTGCCGCCGGCCGCGGCGAGCTCCGCCTTCCGCGCGGCGATCAGCTCGGCTTCCTTGGCGGCGGGCGGGCCCTGCTTGAGCTGGTCGGGCGGCGGCAGCTTCGGCGGCTCGCGGCCGGCCTTCTTGGCGTCGTCGATCAGTTGCGCGGTCACGCGCGTGCGTCGCGCGACCTCGGTCGGCCACCACGCGACGATGGCCTTCAACGTGTCGTCGAGTGTCCGGAAGCGCAGGCCGGCGTGCTCGGCGCGGTCGTTGTCCCACGTGTGGTAGCCGACGTAGTCGGGGCCGGGATGCACCCAGATCGGGAAGAGGCCGTCCTCGCCGCCGGCGCCGTTCTTCTCGAGGAAGTCGTTCGGCAGCCACGTGACGTCGCACGGCGGCGTCGCCAGCTTCGCGCAGCCGTCGACCACCGCGCCGATCGTGCCCGGCTTCGCGGGACCGACCGCGTTGAAGACGCCACTCGTCCCGTCCTCGGCCAGCTTCACCAGGAACTCGGCGAGGTCGCGCACGTCGATCCACTGCAGCGGATCGCTCGGCGAGCCGGGCGCCGCGCACGCGCCGCCGCGCGCGTAGCGGACCGGCCAGTAGCTGAAGCGGTCGGTCGGGTCGCCCGGCCCGACGATGTAGCCCGGTCGCACCACCGCGCAGCGTCCGGGAAACGCCGCCTGCGCCGCCCGCTCGCAGACCGCTTTCAGGCCGCCGTAGAAGGAGAAGTTCGGCCCCATCGTCTCGACGTTCTCGTCGGCCAGCGTCGCGAGCGGATGGTCCTCGTTCGCGCCCGCCGTCTTGTTGTCGGCGTAGGCCGAGATGCTCGAGATGTAGACGTAGCGCTTGCAGCTCTTCGCCAGCAGGTCGGCCGACGACTTCACCTGGCGCAGGTAGTAGCCCGAGTTGTCGATCACCACGTCCCACGACTTGCCTTCGAGCTGCTCGAGCCCCTTCGGCGTCGCGTCGGGCCGCAGCAGCTTGCCGTCGGGCCCGCGCTCGTCGTCGGCGGGCAGGTCGGGGTAGCGGTTGCCGTAGAGGTGCTCGACCCCCTCGAAGCCGAACGGGATCCGCTTCTCGGTGCGGCCGCGGTTGAAGACCGTGACGTGGTGGCCGCGCGCCAGCGCCGCCTCGACCGTCTTCGGGCCGAGGAAACCGGTGCCGCCGAGGATCAGGATGCGCAGCGGCGGGACGGTCGCGCCGCCCTGCTGCGCCGAGTCGCCCGGCGCCGCGCACCGCATCGCGAGCGAACCGAGCGCGATCGCCGTCGAGCCGGCGAGCGCCTGTCCGAGGAACGTGCGGCGGGTCGACGGCGTCGTGGACAAGGCGCTCTCCAGCGAGGATTCGGGGCGAAGGCTCCACCGTACGATGCGCGGCCCGTTCCGTTGCGCCTCCGTCGGAGCCGCCATGTCGCGTTCCCTCTACGGCTGGATGAAGCGCCGCCGCGCGCCCCCCGTCGACGCGCTCACCCGCCGCGAGATGATGCGGCGCACCGCGGCCGGCGCGACGCTCCTCCTCCTCTCGGGCCACGGCTGCGCCACGCGCGTCACGGGCGCGGGCCGCCGCATCGTCGTCGTCGGCGCCGGCTTCGCGGGCCTCGCCGCCGCCCACGAGCTGGCCGCCGCCGGATACGACGTCACGGTCGTCGACGCGCGACAGCGCCTCGGCGGGCGCGTCCTCTCGTTCGACGACTTCGTCCCCGGCCGCAACGTCGAGGGCGGCGGCGAGCTCATCGGCAGCAACCACGCGACCTGGCTCGCCTACGCCGATCGCTTCGGCCTCGCCTTCCTCCCGATCGTCGAGCCCGAGGACGCCGAGTGGCCGATCGTGCTGGCCGGCACGCGCCTCACGAAGCAGGAGGCCGTCGCGCTCTACGAGGAGATGGACGGCGCGTACACGCAGTTGAACGCGCTCGCCGCCCCGATCGACGCGAACGAGCCGTGGACGAGCCCCGACGCCGCGGCGCTCGACGCGCGCACGGTCGCCGACTGGATCGCGAAGCTCTCGGTCTCGCCGCTCTGCAAGACGGGGATCACGGCGCAGCTGCAGGCCGACATGGGCACGTCGACGGCGCGCCAGAGCCTGCTGGCGCTGCTGGCGCAGGTGAAGGGCGGCGGCCTCGAGAAGTTCTGGACCGACAGCGAGACGCAGCGCTGCGACGGCGGCAACCAGCAGCTCGCGGCGCGGCTGGCCGAGGCGCTCGAGCGGAGCGGGAACGGCCGCGTGAGGCTCTCGACGACGGTCGCGCGCATCGACCACGGCGGCGCGAAGGCGATCGTCACGCTCGCCGACGGGAGCTCGCTCGAGGCGGACGACGTCGTGCTGGCGGTGCCGCCGACGACCTGGAGCAAGCTCGTCGTCGAGCCCGAGCTGCCCGCCGCGCTGGCGCCGCAGATGGGGACGAACACGAAGTTCCTCGCGATGGTGAAGTCGCGCTTCTGGGAGACGACCGGCCTCGCCGCCGACGGCCTCACCGACGGCCCGATCGGCTGGACGTGGGACGCGACGAACGGCCAGGAGGGCGAGGGCGCGGCCTGCCTCACCGCGTTCAGCGGCGGGCCGGGCGCCGACGTCGCGCGCGGCTGGAGCGGCGCGGAGCGCGACGCGAAGTTCCTGGCCGAGCTTGCGCGCCTCTTCCCGACGATGGGCGAGCGCTTCGTCCGTTCGCGCTGGATGGAGTGGCCCGCCGATCCGTGGACGCTCGCCGGCTACTCGATGATGGCGCCCGGACAGGTCACGACGGCCGCGCCGCGGCTGCGCGCAGGGCTCGGCCGCCTCCACTTCGCGGGCGAGCACTGCTCGACGGCGTTCGCCGGCTACATGGAGGGCGCGCTCGAGTCGGGCGTCGCGGTCGCGCGGCGGATCGCGAAGCGAGACGGCGTCGCGCGCTGAGTCACGCCGGCTTGCGCGCCACGCGCAGGTGGAGCGGCCAGCGGACGCGCCGCGTCGCCGCCGGATCGCCCCACGCGTCCCGCAGCCGCGGCGCCAGCGCGGCCAGCGGATCGACGCCCGTCCGCTGCCGGTGGCGCTGCAACGCCGACCACGTCGCGACGTAGCCCGCGACGCCGGCGAGCGTCATCTCCTGCTCGATCGCGAAGCGCGGCAGCTCGCCCGTGATCTCGGGGAACGGCAGCGCGATCGAGCGGTAGCCCTCCATCACCAGCGCGCGCGGCCCCGGCCAGTCGGCGGCGAGCGTCACGTCGTGCAGTTCGCGCGCGAGCGCGTCGAAGCGCGCGTCGACCTCGAGCAGGCTGTAGCACCAGAGCGCGAGCAGGCCGCCCGGCTCGAGCAGGCGCGCCGCCTCGCCGAAGAAGCGCGGCCGGTCGAACCAGTGGGCCGCCTGCGCGACGGTGATCAGCGCGATCGAGCCGTCGGCGACGGAGCCCGCGGGCTCGATCGCTTCCGCGCCCGGCCGGTATTCGACGCGCGCGTGAGCCGTCGCGTGGGCGAGCTGCTCCGCGCTCGGATCGGTCGCGATCACGCGCTCGAACCAGTCGGCCAGCGCCACCGCCGCCTGCCCGTTGCCCGTGCCCGCGTCCCACGCCACGCGCCGCGACGGCGCGCGCCGCGCCAGCTCGGCGAAGAGCGCGGCGGGATAGCGCGGCCGGAACTGCGCGTAGTCGGCCGCGTGGCCGGAGAAGAGCGAGTGGAAGTCGGAGGAGCTCATCGGGTTCGACGCGGAGCGAGCGTAGCCGCGTCGTGGCGCGTCGTGTTCCAGACCTCGAGCAGGCGGCCGCGGCGGTCGAGGAGGAAGGTGATCGCGGCGTCGCGCACCGGCGTCGCGACGCCGTCGTCGCTCACGAGCTCCTGCGCGTAGCGGACGAGGACGCTGCGCGGCGCGTGGTCGATGCCGTCGAAGCGGAGCCGGCCCGCGCCGTCGGCCAGCTCGAAGAGGAGCGGGTTGGCCTGCAGCACCCGCTCGACGAAGTGGCGCGTCGCGGCGTCGCCCGAGACGCGCGGCCCGAGCTTGGTGGCGAGCGAGAAGCCGCGGACATCGAGCAGCACGGCGGCGCGCGCGGCGCCGGATTCGAACGACTCGACCAGCGCGAAGTCGCGCAGCGTCCAATCGACCGGCGCTCGCGGCGACGCCGTCCCGCTCGCTGAGGCGCTGGAGGCGGCGCACGAGTCGCAGTCGTCGTCGTCATGGCCGCAGTCGTGGCAGCCGTCATGGCAATCGTCGTGGCAGTCGCAATCGTCCCAGCACCACGCCACGCTGCAGCTCGAGCCGACCATCACGCTGGCGCCCGCCACCAGCGCCAGCAGCAGGCCGGCCGTGCGTACCGCTCGTCCCATCACGCCCTGTTCCACGACGCCTTCCACTGGCCCGCTCCTCTCCGCGCCCGGCGGACGAGCCGAGCAACCGCGGGGCCGGAGCGTCGGCGGCGCCGCGGGCGCGCGCCTCCCTGGCGGCGGCGGCCCGGCGCGGTGCAAGATGTCCCGTCCTCGGAACGCCTCGCATGTCGGGAGAAGGACCATGCGCACCGTCGCCGTGTTCGTGTCGCTCGCCGCGTCGGCCGCTTCGCACTTGCTGGCGCAGGAGGCGGCCGCGCCCGACCCTCGCGTGCCGCCCGAGTTCACGACGAAACGCCTCTCCGAAGTCTTCCTGTGCGAAGGCGCGTCGTTCGGCGACTTCAACCAGGACGGCAAGGGCGACGTCGTGTCGGGGCCGTACTGGTACGAGGGACCCGACTTCGCCAAGCGCCACGAGATGGCCGAGCCGGTCGCCTACGACCCGCTCCACTACTCGAAGAACTTCTTCGCCTTCCCGTACGACTTCGACCGCGACGGCTGGCTCGACGTCTTCTTCGTCGGCTTTCCCGGCGAGCGGGCGTGGTGGTCGGAGAATCCGCGCGGCGAGGAGCGGCGCTGGGTCGAGCACGACGTCTTCCCGATCGTCGACAACGAGTCGCCGGCGTTCACGGACGTCGACGGCGACGGGCAGCCCGACCTCGTCTGCATCTCGAACGGCTGCTGGGGCTACGCGACGTTCGACGCGAAGGAGCCAGCGAAGGCGTGGAAGTTCCACGCGGCGTCGGCCGACCTCGGGCTGCAGCGCTTCACCCACGGGCTCGGCGTCGGCGACCTGAACGGCGACGGCAAGCCCGACCTGATCGAGCGGACCGGCTGGTGGGAGCAGCCGAAGTCGCTGGCGAACGATCCGCCGTGGACGAAGCACGACTTCCCCTTCTCCACCGGCCACGGCGGCGCGCAGATGCTGGTCGACGACGTCGACGGCGACGGCGACGCCGACGTGATCTCGAGCCTGAACGCCCACGCGTGGGGCCTCTCGTGGTTCGAGCAGGTGAAGGACGCCGGCGGCGCGCTCACCTTCCTCGAGCACCGGCTCATGAACGAGCCGACCGATCCCCACCCGAAGGAGTTCTGCTTCTCCGAGCTCCACGCGCTCTGCCAGGCCGACGTCGACGGCGACGGGCTGAAGGACTTCGTCACGGGCAAGCGCTTCTGGGCGCACGGGCCGACCGGCTCGCCGGGCGCAGGCGATCCGGCGGTCGTCGTCTGGTGGAAGCTCGTGCGGCGGACGGCGGGAGGCGCGGCGGGGAAGAGCGGTGCGGCCGACTTCGAGCCGCACCTCATCCACGCCGAGAGCGGCGTCGGCGTGCAGGTCGTCGCGGGCGACATCAATGGCGACGGGCTGTGCGACGTCGTCGTCGGGAACAAGAAGGGGACGTTCGTCACGCTGCAGCAGCGCGCGCCGAAGTCGCGGGGCGGCGACGGCGGCAGCGGCGGCGCTCCGCAACAGTCGCGCGCCCCCGCCCGCCATCCCGGCCGCGAGAGCGGCACGCTGCCGCTCGGCCTCGACGGCCATCCGCTCAACACCGACTTCGAGAGCGGCGACCTGCGCGACTGGACGGCGGAGGGCGACGCCTTCGAGGCGCAGCCGATCCGCGGCGACTCGCCCGCGCGCCGCCAGCGCGAGTCGAGCCTCCACGAGGGCGACTTCTGGATCGGCGGCTACGAGAAGTTCGGCGACGACCGCCTCGGCTCGCTCCTCTCCGCGCCCTTCAAGGTCGCGCAACCCTTCGCGAGCTTCCTCGTCGCCGGCGGCTGGCACGCGACCACCGTCGTCGAGCTGCTGCACTGCGACGACTCGGGAACGGTGGGCGAGGCGCAGCCCTTCTATCGCTGCTTCGGCGCCGGCTCCGAGTCGCTGCAGCCGATCGTCGTCGACCTGTCGCGCGAGGTCGGCAAGGTGATCCGCATCCGCCTCACCGACCAGCAGACGGGCCACTGGGGCCACGTGAACTTCGACGACTTCCGCCTCCACGCGACGCGCCCCGCGGTGAAGCGACCCGACGGCGTGCCGATGATCCTCGAGCCCGATCCGCCGATCGCGGAAGGGCTCTCGCCGCAGGACGCGGTGAAGGCGATGAGCGTCGCGAACGGCTTCAAGGTCGAGCTCGTCGCTGCCGAGCCCGACCTTCACCAGCCGATCGCGCTCTGCGTCGATCCGAAGGGGCGCCTCTGGGTCGTCGAGGCGCACAGCTATCCGCAACGCGAGCCCGAGGGCGAGGGCAAGGACCTGATCCTCGTCTTCGAGGACAAGGATCTCGACGGGACGTTCGAGACGCGGACCGAGTTCATGAGGGGACTGAACCTCGTCTCGGGACTGGAGGTCGGCTTCGGCGGCGTCTTCGTCGGCGCGTCGCCGTGGCTCCTCTTCATTCCCGACAAGGACGACGACCTCAAGCCCGACGGCGAGCCGGAGATCCTCCTCGACGGCTGGCACTGGGAGGACACGCACGAGACGCTGAACGCCTTCGCGTGGGGACCCGACGGCTGGCTCTACGGCTGCCACGGCGTGTTCACCCACTCGCGCGTCGGCAAGCCGGGAACCCCCGACGATCAGCGCGTGCCGCTCAACGCCGCGATCTGGCGCTGGCATCCGCAACGTCGCGAGTTCGAGATCTTCGCGGAGGGGACCAGCAACCCGTGGGGGCTCGACTGGAACGACTCGGGCGACGCCTTCATCAGCGCGTGCGTGATCCCCCACCTCTTCAACGTCGTGCCGGGCGGCCGCTACATCCGGCAGGCGGGCGGGCCGTTCAACCGCTTCACCTACGTCGAGATCGACACGATCGCCGACCATCCCCACTACCCGGGCAACGACCCGTGGGGCGCCAACGGCCGCAGCCACTCCTTCGGCGGCGGCCACGCCCATTGCGGCGCGCTCGTCTACCTCGCCGACGCGTTCCCCGCCGAGTACCGCAACTCGATCCTGATGGGGAACATCCACGGCAACCGCGTGAACCGCGACCTGCTCGAGCCGCAGGGCTCCGGCTACGTCGGCCGCCACGGCCCCGACTTCCTGCTCGCGAACGACAAGTGGTTCCGCCACATCGCGAGCCGGCTCGGGCCCGACGGCTCCGTCTTCATGATCGACTGGTACGACCGGCAGGCGTGCCACCACGGCGACGAGAAGATCTGGAACCGGACCAACGGCCGGATGTACCGCGTCAGCTACGCGCCGGACGGCAAGGCGCCCGAACGGATCCCGGTCAACGTGACCGCGTCGTCGGAGAACGCGCTGCTGCGGCTGCAGCTCTCGCCCAACGAGTTCTGGGTCCGCCGCGCGCGCGTCGAGTTGCAGGCGCGCGGCCTCTCGAAGGGCGGCGTCGCCGAGGCGTCGGCGCTCTTCGCGACGCACGCCGACGCGACGCGCCGGCTGCGCGGCCTCTGGCTGCTCCACGCGTGCGGCGCGCTCGACGAGGAGCTGGCGCTGGCGCGCTTCTTCGAGGACGCCGATCCCCACGTGCGCGGCTGGGTCGCGCGGCTGCTGGCGGAGAAGAGGAGCCTCTCGCCCGCCGCGCTCTCGGCGTTCACGCAGGCGGCGCAGTCCGATCCGTCGCCGATCGTGCGGCGCGAGATCGCGTCGGCGCTGCAGCGGCTGCCGCTCGATCAGCGGTGGGAGCCGCTCGCGGCGCTGCTGGCTCACGGCGAGGACGCGGGCGACCGCAACGTGCCGGCGCTCTGCTGGTACGCGCTCGAGCCGCTGGTCGGCGCCGATCCGGGGCGCGCGTTCGGGCTGATGGCGAAGATCGCGATCGAGGCGCTCCATCCGCTGGTGATCCGGCGCGCGGCGGCCGACGCGAAGTGCCACGACGCGCTGATGGCGGCGCTCGGCTGGGTGCCGGAGCCGGGCGCGCAGCGCTGGCTGCTCGAGACGATGCACGGCGAGCTGAAGGAGATGCGCGGCCTCGCGACGCCCGCGGCGTGGCCGGCGCTCTACGCGAAGCTGAAGGCGGCGCCCGAGACGGCGCGCGCGGCGCTGCAGGTGGCGATCGACTTCGGCGACCGCTCGGCGCTGCCGGAGCTGCGCGCCGCGGCGCAGCAAAAGGGCGCCGACGTCGAGTGGCGCAAGCAGGCGATCGCGGCGGTCGTGCAGCTCAAGCAGGAGGGCGACCCGGGTCGCTGGCTGATCGAGCTGGTGAACGACCGCGACGTGCGCCGTGACGCGCTGCGCGCGCTGGCCGCGTTCGGCGAGGAGGACGCTCCGCTCGCGATGCTCTTCGGCTGGGGGGTCTTCGACGCCGGCGACCGCGCCGTCGCGCTCGACGGGATGACGTCGCGCGCCGACTGGACGAAGCAGCTGCTCGGCGCAGTCGGCCGCGGCCAGATCGCGCGCGCCGACGTCTCGGCGGGCGCGCTGCGGCGGATGCGCGACTTCAAGGACGCCGAGATCGACGCGCTGATCGCCGCCCACGTCGGGCTCGTGCGCGACACGCCGGAGGAGAAGGCGAAGCGGATCGCCGAGCTGAAGGCGGCGCTGACGCCGGAGACGCTGTCGCGCGCCGACCTCGTCCACGGCCGCGCGCTCTTCGCGGCGACCTGCATGAAGTGCCACACGCTCTTCGGCGCGGGGACGAAGATCGCGCCCGACCTGACCGGGTCGAACCGCCGCGACCTCGACTACCTGCTGACCAACGTCGTCGACCCGAACCAGGTGATCGGCAAGGACTACCAGGTCACGAACGCCTTCCTGAAGGACGGCCGCATCGTCAGCGGCATCCTGCTGCGCGAGAACGAGGGGGCGGTCACGCTGCAGTCGGAGAACGAGGTCGTGACGCTCGCGCGCGCCGATCTCCAGTCGCTCAAGCCGAGCAAGGTGTCGCTGATGCCCGAGGGGCAGACCGACACGTTCACGCCCGAGCAGGTGCGCGACCTCGTCGGCTACCTCCAGTCGCCGACGCAGGTGCCGATGCTGGCGACGCCCGCGACGGCGGCGCTGCTGTTCGACGGCAAGAGCCTCGCGCTCTGGCGCGGCGACGCGGCGCTCTTCCGCGTCGACGGCGGCGAGATCGTCGGGCAGACGCGCGAGGGGCTCGATCGCAACGCCTTCCTCCTCTCCGACCTCGTGCTTTCCGACTTCAAGCTGACCTTCGAGGTGCGCCTCGTCGGCGACGCCGGCAACAGCGGCGTCCAGTTCCGCAGCGCGCCCGCCGACGACGACCCGCTGCGCTTCGAGATGAAGGGGTACCAGGCCGACATCGGGCCCGGCTGGTGGGGCAAGCTCTACGAGGAGAACGGGCGCGCGATCCTCTCCGCCGTCTCGGCCGAGCCCTTCATCACGAAGGACGGCTGGAACCGTTACGAGATCGTCGCGACCGGCAGCCGCGTCCGCACGTCGCTGAACGGCCACGTCACCACCGACCTCGACGATCCGAGCGGCGCCCGCCGCGGCCAGCTCGCCCTGCAGGTCCACTCCGGCGGCCCCACCGAAGTCCGCTTCCGCAACTTCGAGCTCACCCTCGACCCGCCCGCCCTCCCGCCCCCCGCCACCCACCCCAACCAGTGACCCCCGCTGCTGTTTCGTTCCTGGAACAAAACAGCAGCGAATGAGGCCAGCTTGGCGTGGTCGCATCGGGGGTACCGCGACGAGGCGTCGCGCGCCGCGGCAGAATGGCCGCCCGATCGGCGGTCACCGACTCGCTCACCGATTCCCTGGCTCAGGAGCTGCGATGGTCGTCCACATGGTGCTGCTGCGCGTGAAGAAGAGCGTCGCGCGGGCGAAGGTCGCGAAGGTGATGGAGTCGATCGGGGCGCTGCGAAAGGTGATCCCCGGCATCACCGGCTACGACTGGGGCCCCTACTCGTCGCCCGAGGGGATGAACAAGGGCTTCACGCACGGCTTCTGCATGACCTTCCGGACGGCGAAGCAGCGCGACGTCTACCTGCCCCATCCGGCGCACGAGAAGGTGAAGCAGTCAGTGCTGGCGATCCTCGACGGCGGCCTCGACGCGGTCGTCGCGTTCGACTTCGAGAAGTGACCGCCGCGGCGCGTGCCGCCTCGCCGCTCACTCCGTCGGCGTCGTCCACTGCGCGAGCAGCTGGATCGGCGCGGTGAGCTCGTAGGTCGCCGACGTCTCGGTCCACGCGGCGCCGCCCACGCCCTTCAGCAGCTTGAAGCCGCGCGTGCAGATGTGCTCCTGGGTCGTCGGGTTCTGCACGCAGACCACGTTCGGCGCGCTCGCGTCGAGCGTCGGCATGAAGCCGAGCGCCGCCGTCAGCGCGGTCGCCCCCAGGTCGAGCTTCGCCTGCACCGCCGCCCGCAGCACGAGGTCGGCGATCTCGCAGCAGCTGTCGGTCGCGATCGTGACCGCGCTCCACCCCGCCACCACCTGCTCGACGTCCGACTGGTCCACCGTCGCCAGCAGCTCCGCCTTCGCCGCCACCTTCTGCTGCGGCGTCATCGACGAGTACGCGGGCACGCCGCTCGTGGGCGTGATCCGGACCGCGAAACGGAACGAGACCGAGACGTTCGTGGACATGGCGAGGTCCTTCACGAGGGTTGCGCGCCGCTTCGGGCGCGGGTTCATGGCACGTCGCTCTTCGCGAGCCGGATCCCCGCCTCGCCGATCCGCGAGCGGATCAGCGGCGAGTAGGTGATCGTCAGTCCGTTCTTCAGCGTCTCGGGGTCGCGCATCCGCAGCGTCGAGCCGCCCTTCGTCGTCAGGTTCCCCCAGCTCACCTCGAGCCCGCGCGGTCCCACCTCGAGGAACGGCGACTCGGTCCACTCCGTCGCGTTGCCGAGCATGTGGAACAGCCCGTCCGGCGTCCGCAGGAAGTCGGGGCAGTCGTCGACCGGCACCAGCGCGCGGAACCGCTGGTCGTCGACGCGGTCGGCAGGCCCCGCGGCCATCCCCGCGGCGAGCTCCGCGAACCGCGCCAGGATCGGCGCCGCGTCCTCGCCCTGCGGATAGCGGCGCCCATCGACGCCGCGCGCCGCCCGTTCCCACTCGAACTCCGTCGCCAGCCGCGCGCCCGACCACTCGACGAAGCCGATGAGCTCCTCGTAGGTGAGGCTCGTCATCGGAAGCCGGCGCAACGCGGGATCGATCCCCTCGCCCCACCAGCCGGGCCGCGCCACCGCGATCCCGGCGCGATCCATCGCCGCGAGGTACTCCTCGAACGCGCCGACCGACGTCTCCTGCGCGGCGATCCAGAAGGCGTCGACCTCCTGGTCGGCGTCGAAGTAGGCCGGGTCGCCCGACCACTGCGCCCCGAAGATGAACTTGCCGCCTTCGAAGCGATTCATCCCGGCGCGCGCCTTCGCCGTCGGCACGATCCAGGCGCGCATCGCCACGTCCTCGGTCGAGACGATCCGCGTCATCTCCGCGAACCCGACGCCCGGCTTCTCCACGACGAAGCGCCAGAGCCCCGGCTCGATCGGCTCCTCCTCGAGCGGGAGCTCGCCGAACGGGCGGCTCTCCACCGGCCGGCCCGTCATCGGATCGATCCGCTTCGCGACGACCTCGAGCCCGCGATCGTGCTCGTCGCACGCGATCGACACCTTCGGCAGCCGGTCGAGCGCGGCCCGGTGCTCGCGCCACAGGAACCACGCGGTCAGCGCCGCCGCCCCCACCGCCACGCCGATCAGCCGCTCGCGGCGCAGGCGGACCCACGTCGCGGCGCGGCGCGCCAGCGGCGGCGGGCTCGCCTCGATCGCGACGAACTGGAGGAAGCGGCGCAGGTCGGCCGCCATCGCGGCGGCGGTCGGGTAGCGATGCTCGGGCCGCCGCTCGAGCGCCTTGAAGCAGATCGTCTCGAGGTCGCGCGGCACTTCGGGCTGCAGCTTCCGGATCGGCGCCGCGATCCCCTGCAGGATCGCGTCGAGCACCTTCTCGGGCGTCGCGCCGTCGAACGGCCGCCGCAGCGTCAGCATCTCGTAGAGCACGATGCCCAGCGCGAAGACGTCGCTGCGCGCGTCGACCGCGTCGTGGCCGCCGCGCACCTGCTCGGGGCTCATGTAGCGCGCGGTGCCGACCACGTCGTGGGTGCGCGTGATCGAGTCGTTGCCGCGATCGAGCGCGAGGCCGAAGTCGAGCAGCTTCGGCGCGCCGGCGCGGTCGACCAGCACGTTGTCGGGCTTCACGTCGCGATGGACGAGCCCCTGCGCGTGGACGTGGTCGAGCGCCTCGGCGACGCCCGCCGCGATCTCCGCCGACTCGCGGATCCACGCCGGCGGGACGCGCGGCACGCCCGTCGCCTGGTCGGACGGCTGCTGCCGCAGCGCGCGGATGCGGTCGCCGAGCGACGTGCCGGCCACCAGCTCCATCGCGTACCAGCAGAGGTCGCCCTCGAGGTGCGTCTCGAAGATCTCGACGATGCCGGGATGGTGGAGCCGCTGCGCGCCCGCGGCCTCCCGCTTGAAGCGCTCGAGCCGGCTCGGCGAGATCGCGTGGCCGCGCGGCAGCACCTTGATCGCCACCTCGCGCGCGGTGGCGACGTGGCGCGCGCGGTAGACGCGGCCCATCCCGCCTTCGCCGATCGGCGCGACGAGCAGCCAGCCGCCGAGCTCCTTGCCCAGCAGCGGGTCGGAGCCGTCGGCCGCGAGGCCGGCCGGCTGCGCCTCCGCCGCCTGCATCCGCCGCACGGCGTCGCGCACTTCGAGCAGCTCGCGGCAGCCGGCGCGCAGCGCGTCGCGCAGCTCGGCCAGCTGCGCCGCGACGAACCGCTCGAGCTCCGGTTCCTGTCCCGCGTCGACGAGCCGTCCGAACTCGACCAGCAGCGCCTCGACGCGCGGGTCGGCGGAATGGGCGGACGACGACGGACGCTCGGCGTCGGTCACGGCAGAAGTGACCTCCCGCGGTTCGGCGCGCTGTCATAGGCATCCGGGGGTCGCCGCGCGACTGGACGGAGCGCGCCGCTTCTCCGACGATGCCGCGTCCCGTCGCCGCGCCCCGCCGCGGCGGCGGCCCACGACCGAGGGAGGAGCCCGTGAAGCAGCCCGTCTTCGTGATCGCCACGCTCGACACGAAGGGCACCGAAGCGCTCTTCGTGCGCGACGTCCTGCGCAAGGCCGGCGTCGCGACGAAGCTGGTCGACGCCGGCGCGATCGGCACGCCGACCGTGCGCGCCGACGTGACGCGCCAGCAGCTCTTCGCGGCGGCCGGCACGACGCTCGCCGCCGTCGTCGAGAAGCTCGACCGCGGCCACGCCGTGACGATGGCGGCGGCCGGCGCGACCGAGATCGTGCGGCGCGCCCACGCGAAGGGGCAGCTCGGCGGCGTGATCGCGCTGGGCGGCTCGGCCGGCACGACCATCGGCACCGCCGCGATGCGCGCGCTCCCGATCGGCGTGCCGAAGGTGATGGTGAGCACGCTCGGCGGCTCGGGCCAGGCCGGCAGCTACGTCGGCACCAGCGACGTGATGATGGTGAACTCGGTCGTCGACGTGCTGGGCATCAACCGCATCAGCGCCGCGGTGCTGACGCGCGCCGCGCAGGCGATGGCCGGCATGGCGAAGGGCCGGGCGCCGCGCGCCGCGAAGCGGGAGAAGCCGCTGGTCGCCGCGTCGATGTTCGGCGTCACGACGCCGTGCGTGGAGCGGGCGAAGGAGCGCCTCGAGCAGGCGGGCTGCGAGGTGCTGGTCTTCCACGCCACCGGCAGCGGCGGCCGGACGATCGAGCAGCTCGCGCGCGACGGGATGCTTGCCGGCGTGCTCGACGTCACGACGACCGAGCTGGCCGACGAGCTCGTCGGCGGCCTGCTCTCCGCCGGCAAGGAGCGCCTCACCGCCGCGGGCGCGCGCGGCATCCCGCAGGTCGTCTCGGTCGGCGCGCTCGACATGGTCAACTTCTTCGGCCCCGAGACCGTGCCCGAGAAGTTCCGCGAGCGGAAGTTCCACCGCCACAACGCGAACGTCACGCTGATGCGGACCAACGCGATGGAGAACGCGCTGCTGGGCGTCGAGATCGCGACGAAGCTCTCGGCCGCGAAGGGACCGCGCGCGCTCTTCCTGCCGCTGCGCGGCCTCTCCGCGATCGACCGCGAAGGGCAGCCGTTCGACGATCCGGCCGCGCGCGCCGCCCTCTACGAGAACGTGAAGGCGAACGCCGGCGACGTGCCGGTCCACGAGCTCGACCACCACTTGAACGACGACGCCTTCGCGATCGCGATGGCCGACCAGCTCCTCGAGTTCATGGGGCTGAAGGCGAAGGCGCCCGCCGCGAAGCGCGCGCGCGGCGCGAAGGCGCGGCCGGCGGCGCGCCGCTCCAAGGCGAAGCGGCGCCGCTGAGCCCCGCGCTCACTTCTGCAGCAGCAGCGTGAACTTCGCGTCGCCGAAGTCGGACGTGACGAGGTCGACGAGGGAGTCGCCGTTCATGTCGGCGGCGCGCACGCCGCTCGGGCCGTCGCCGACGCGGAAGTGGATGAAGTTGGCGAAGAGGCCGTTGCCGAGCCCGAACATCACCGTGACGTCGTCGGCGTTGAGGCGCGACACCGCGAGGTCGGGGAAGGTGTCGCCGTCGACGTCGGCGATCGAGATCGCGGTCGGCTCGAAGCCGAGCAGGTAGCTGTTGCCGGCCGGGAAGGCGCCGTCGCCGTCGCCGAAGATCACCGAGATGCGGTCGGTCGACGGGTTGTAGGCGGTGAGGTCGAGGTCGCCGTCGCCGTCGACGTCGGCGGTCTGGAGGCCCGCCGGATCGCTGCCCGCGACGTAGAGCTCCATCGGCGCGAAGCCGCCGCCGCCCGCGCCCATCAGCACGCCGATGTCGCCGTCGAGGAAGTGGGCCGTGACGAGGTCCGTGATCGTGTCGCCGTCGAAGTCGGCCGCGACGACGCTGACCGGGCCATCGCCCACGTTGAAGTCGACCTTCGGATCGAAGGTCTTGTCGCCGTTCCCCGCCAGCAGCGAGAGCGTGTCGGCGCCCGAGTTCGCGACCGCGAGGTCGGGCACGTCGTCGCCGTTCAGGTCGGCGATCGCGACCGACCACGGCAGGTCGCCGACCGCGAACGGCGCCGCCGGACCGAACGCCCCGCCGCCAAGGCCCGGCACGACCGACACCGTGTCGGCCGCCGAGTTGACGACCACCAGCTCGACGATGTCGTCGTCGTCGAGATCGGCGACCGCCAGCGAGACCGGCTCGTCGCCGACGGCGATCGGCGCGCCCGCCGCGAAGGTCCCGTCGCCGTTCGAGAGGAAGAGCGTGACCGTGTCGGCGCCGCGGTTGGCGATCGCGAGGTCGAGATCGGTGTCGCCGTCGAGATCGGCCGTCACGACGAAGACCGGCGTCGAACCGCTCGCGACCGACTTGCGCGTCTCGAAGACGACGCGCTGCAACTCCTCGTCGCTGCTGCCGCTGCCGCATCCGGCGAGCAGCCCCGACAGCAGGAGCGCGAGCGGCGCCGCGAGCGCAGCCGCACGACGCGAGGCGGAGAAGGGATCGTTCGTGAACGTTCGCGAGGGCATGTTCGCGCTCACTTGGGCGACGCACCCCAGGCGCAGTGCGCGAGGTGCGGCAGGGGTGGATCGATTCGGGGCGGACACCCTAGCGACGAACGAGCCAAGCGGAATCGACCGGGTCGGACCCGCGATTCCGGAGCGGCACGGCAACAGCACCCTCCCTCGGCGCGGCGCGTTCAGTCGAGGACGATGTCACGCTCCTCGACCTCGCCTGAGCCGCCGATGTCGCGCCAGACGTCGCGCACCGCCGGCTCGTCCGCCTCCGCGTCGTCACGCTTCGCCCAGAGGAGGTATTCGGTCGCCCGCGCCACGACGACTTGGTAGCGGCCGTCGGCGCCGGAGCGGGCGTGGGCCCCCTCGACCGCCACGCCCCACTCGCCGTCGTCGTCGCTCCAGCGCGCGGTCACCATCAGCCGCGCGTTGACGAGCGGTGCACCGTCGGAGCGCCGCGTGACACGGCCGCGGAAGAGTCGTCGCTCCATCCCGGCGACGCGATCGCCACGGACTTCAGGCACGCGCAGCACCACCTCGCGCCCACCCGGCGCGGCCGGCTGCGACGGCTTGAACCAAGCCGGCGTGTCGGAGCCGTCCGACTTCGGGTCGCGCCGCACCGACAGCGAGTAGACGACCGCATCGAGGTTGGCGAGCTCGAAACTCCCGGTCGCGTCGACGATCGCGCTGAGGCTCGCGTCGGAGCTCGCCAGCGACGCGCGCACGACCGCGCCGGCCAACGGCCGCCCGCTCACGCGATCGACCACGCGACCGCGGTAGCCGACGTCGCTGATCGGGAGCTCGACCACGCCGCGTGCGAGCGTCTCGACCGGCAGCGGAAGCTGCCAGCGGAAACCGCCGGGCGCGGCCACCACGATCATCGGCCACATGGCGGAGTCCGCGGCGAGCCGCCCCGCCGCATCGAGGTCGTGCCACTCCGACTGGAGGTACATCCCCTCGCACGCCCGCCAGCCGGTGAAGTCGCTCGTGCCGGCCGCGACGATGCGCAGGTGGATCGGCCCCGCCGGCGGCGCGGTCAGCTCGACCGCGGTCGTCGCGCCGTCGGCGACCGCGACGGTCGCGATCGCCTGCGGCAGCGGGATGTGGAGCTCTCGCGTGCCATTCAGAGTCACTTGATACGACCCTGGCTCGAGGCCCTCGAAGCGGACGCTGCCCGACTCGTCGCTGTAGCCCTCCTGCGACCGCTGGCTCGGGAAGCGGACGTAGACCTTCGCGTCGTGGCGCGGCGTTCCG
>Ga0315910_10000757_pt1 | contig 31167 bp, 20 predicted proteins | sample EdamamesoilMG_FD_204470 | JGI IMG/M metagenome (GOLD analysis project Ga0315910, IMG submission 204470) | Garden soil microbial communities collected in Santa Monica, California, United States - Edamame soil | ecosystem: Environmental > Terrestrial > Soil > Garden | place: USA: California... | reverse complement strand
AACGGGAGCTCAGACGGGCAGTGTCTCCGGCGTCCTCGACACGAGCGATGGGTCCACCGAAAGCGAAGCGTCTGGGAGCGCGGCCTCCGGCGAGAGCACCGGCGGAACCGACGGCACACAGGACGTGGAGTCCACGGAAACCACGGGTGGCTCGGAGGGACCCAGTGGAGATCACTGCTCGTTCGAGATCCAAGCTGCGCTCAGCGAGTTCATCCCGACGGTAGGCGTCATCGACTGGACCACGGACCTCGAGGGGCTCACCGAGGCAAGAATCGAGTTCTCCTTGGATGATCCCGAAGCGGGCGAGCTCAACGTGGGTGGGGGCAGTGCGATCTCCATCCAGGAGCGGCATGCCCTGATGCTCGGCCTCAAGCCTGCGCGGAGCTACACCTACCGTCTCGTGGTGACGAATGGCGAAACGGTTTGTACGAGTTCGGACCGTACGCTCGTGACCGGTGCTGATCCCCAGTACCCCGTCGTGAGCCAAACGCTGGCGGAAGCCTCCGCCCCGCGCTCCCCGGGTTTCATCGTGAACTGTTCCTATCAGCGGGATAGCTTTAGAAACGCCGATGCGTTTATCATCGATGCCGACGGTGATGTGGTTTGGCGGGTCGACTCACCCAATTCTTGCACGCGCGCTCACATGGCTTGGGACGGCGAGAGCGTGTGGATGATGCCGCTACGTACTCTATACGCATCCGGGCCGAATCCGGTGAGGCGCGTGAGCATGGAGGGCGCCGAACTCGAAAACGTGGATGGGCTCGGCTCGGCCCATCACGATTTTGCCGTGCTCCCCGACGGCACGACCGCATTCTTGGTAGAAGTGGATGAAGCCCGCAGCGTCTCGGCTCTCGTCGAGCGGGCGGCGGACGGAACCCTCCATACGGTGGCGCGTCTCGACGAGAGCACGTTCTTCCCGACGAGTGACGTGGTCCGGGACACTTTCCACAGCAACGCAATCCGATACTCCGTGGACGATGACAGCTATTCCGTCAGCGATTTGTACGTGGGTGGGATCGTGAAGTTGAATCGCCTAGGAGAAGTCGAGTGGCAGGTTGGCGGTTGCGGCGAAACTTCGACCCCACGATGTGCCGTCGCCGACCTTTCAGGGACCCACGGTCACCACGTGCTCGACAACGGAAATCTCTTGTTCATGGCTTCGAACATAGGTACCGGCGCGGGCATGAACGATCCCTCGTTTGTCTATGAGTACAGCTTGACGGAGGTGGGGGAGGCACTTGTCGCGACCCTGATCTGGTCCCACGCCACGGAGCCCGGCACGTTCAACCTCGGTGACGTCCAGCGCCTGCCCAACGGCAACACGCTCATCAACTATTCGAGCCAGGGGATCTTCCACGAAGTCTCTCCAGAGGGCGACGTCGTGCAGCGACTGGAGTGGTCCGGTCGGTCCGGATATTCGCACTTCCGCGAAAGCCTCTACGGTCCGCCGATCTTCTAGACCTGCCCGGCTCGGCGATCCAGCGCGAGGTGACGTGGCTTCGGCGACGACGCCCTTTGCAAGGACGGCGCAAAGCCCGACGCCGGCGAGGTGACCCTCCACGAGGACCCACGGCAGAGCCGCGGTTCCAGCCCGACGCTGGGGTCGTCCCGGACGCGACCGTCCGGCAGGACCCAGAGCGGACCGTGGTCCTGCCGGTTCGGTTTTCAACGGGTGGATGCGGGGCGAGCGATGGGGTTCGAACCCACGACTTCCGGTACCACAAACCGGCGCTCTAACCAACTGAGCTACGCTCGCCGCAGGAAGGGGCAGATGTGTAGCACGGGGGGTGGACGGCTGCCAACTACCGAATGCGAAAAATCGCAAGGGCGCGCCGGGAAGGCCGGAGGTGGCGCACCGTGGCCGGCCGTGGCAGCTTCCGCCGCGTGAGCACCCGGCCGTCCCAAGAGCTCGAGACGTTCCCCAACCCCCGGCCCGAGCGCCCCTACGAGATCCGCTTCGAGTGCCCGGAGTTCACGTGCCTTTGCCCGAAGACGGGGCAGCCCGATTTCGCGACGATCCGCATCCGTTATGTACCCGCGGAGCGCTGTGTCGAGCTCAAAAGCCTCAAGCTCTACCTGTGGTCGTTCCGCGACCGGGGGGCCTTCCACGAGGCGGTGACGAATCAGATCCTCGATGATCTCGTCGGCGCGACGCGGCCGCGGTCGATGACGGTGGAGGGGGATTTCTTGGTGCGTGGAGGGATCCACACGGTCGTCGTCGTGACGTACGAGGCCAAAGACGCGCACCCGCAGCCCTGAGGGGGCGGTGGGCGAGGCGCTCTCGCGCGGGCGTTCCGGGCTTTGAAAGCCAGGGCTCTCGTTGTTACTTTCGGCGAGCTGCAGTGCCCCTTGGGCGGCGGCGCGCCAGGAGAGAGATGTTCTTCGCCAAGCTTGCCCCGCTCGCGCTCACTGCCTACCTCGCCTACGCCAGCCCGTTCTCGTACGAGTTCTCGGGGAACACGAGCCCAAGCGGCGAGGCGTACATCATCATTACGACCAACGAGACGTTCCGCGACGTCCAGGTCGAGATCCGCGGCGATGGTCAGACGATCACCCGCGCGCTCGGGGACATGCCCGCCGGTTCCACGCAGAAGGTGTCGTGGACGCAGCGCAGCGGCCAGGCGCGCTACGAGGTCGATGTGCAGAGCGCCAACGGCCAGGGCTCGTTCACGTTCGATGTGATCAAGGTGGGCTCCACGGCGTCGCGCGGCCCCATCGGCCTCAAGCCGCGCGCGACGGTCGAGGACATCCGCGATCGCGGGACCGCGATCTACGAGAGCACGTTCCAAGCGGTCTCGTACGAGTACAAGGTCTACGACAGCGACGGCGACGTGATCGCCTCGGATCTCGTGACGGCGGGCCTCGCCCCGGGTGAGCGCTTCACCGTCAAATGGCCTCCCACGGCCGAGGTGTTCCTCATCCACGTGAAGGCGGAGAGCCCCGACGGGCGACAAGCGGAGTACAAGGAAGTGCCGTGGTCGGTCGAGATCCCCCACACGGAGATCAACTTCGACAGTGGCAAGTTCGACGTGAAGGGCGGCGAGTCCTCCAAGCTGGACGAGGCGGCCGCGGTCGCGATGCACGAGCTCGCGGCGGTGGAGAAAGCCAACTCGGCTGTCGGCGCGCAGATCAAGCCGCGGCTCTACATCGTGGGCTACACGGACACGGTGGGTCCTGCGGGATCGAACCAGAAGCTCTCGAACAGCCGTGCGCGCGCGATCGCGGAGTACTTCCGCGACGCGGGGTTCTGGGCGCCGATCTACTTCGCTGGGATGGGTGAACGTGGGCTTCGCGTCCAGACGCCCGACAACATGGACGAGGTACGAAACCGGCGTGCGCTCTACCTCATCGGTGTGCAGGATCCCGCGCCCGGCGGGGCGATTCCCTCGAACTGGACGAAGCTCGTCGATGCGCGGCGGCGACCGAGCGAGCTGCCTCCGCTGCCGGAGCAATGGGCGAACTATCGCGAGGAGCGCAAAGCCGGGAAGAAAGCCGCGTCGGGCGAGGTGGAGGTCGCCGGAGATCTCCCCGAGGAAGGCAGCGCGCCGACGGAGACGCGGGAAGCCTCCGAGGACGACCTCGATATGGACTACGGCAGTGCGGAAGACGGGGGCCCGCCTCCGGTCGAGGGCGAACCCGGGGCCAGCAAGAAGGGGTGCCACGTCGGCGGGCACGCGCCCGGACGTGGCTGGGGTTGGCTCGCGGTGCTCGCGGTGCTCGGTTGGCGAAGGCGGGCGCGTCGCGTCGAGACCGCGCCGCGCTGACGCCTCGCGTGGCTTACATCGTCGAGTCGCTCGGGGCGCCGTCCTTCCACACGACGCGGTGCATCGTCCCGGCCCCGGCGACGTGATCCTGGTACTGCACGTCGTCGAGGCCGTCGCCGTCTTCATCGCCGACGGCGGTGATCTCGTAGCGATTGGGGCGCATCTTCGGAGGCACGACGATCGACCCGAGCGCGCCATCTTGGGTCAGCGTGAAGATGCCGCTGATGAATTGCTCGGGTGCCTCGGGGTCGGAGACGCGCAGCTGCACGTTGACGGCGACGAGCACGGCACCGGCGCTCGGGAACTTGCCGGCGACCATCGCAACGCGGCTGGGCGAGAGCACCTTCTCACCGAGACGCTTGCGATCGGCGCTCGAGAGGTTTTCCTGGAGGGCTTTGGCGACGCCTTCGATCCATTGCTGTCCTTGCGGGGTCTTCTGGGAGACGAGGGTGGGGGCGGCGGCTGCGAGAAAAAGGAGGGTATGAGCGAACATCATGGCCATGGGTGGACTCCGTGGTTCGTACCAACGACGCGCCTGTGCGAGGGGTCATTCCGAAGGACGCGTGAGGCTCGTCATCATCGCATCGATGTGGCCGCCGGGAGCAAGCCGGAGCGCTCGAGCAATGGTTCCACTTGGGGATCGCGGCCCATGAATGTGCGGTACAGCTCGATCGCATCGCGGCTATCGCCGGGCTCGAGGATCTCCCGGCGAAACGCCTCGCCGACGGCGCGATCGAAGATGCCCGCCGCACGGAATCGCGTAAACGCGTCCGCGTCGAGCACCTCGGCCCATTTATAGGAGTAGTAGCCGCCTGCATATCCGACGGGATGCGCAAACAAGTGCGTGAACGAAGTGATCATCGCGTACTCGTCGAACAGCGCGGTGGGAGCGTGCTTCCGGGCGACATCGAGCGCGACGGCCAGAGGATCGCGAGGTGTGTCCATGCTGTGCAAGGCAAGGTCGGCAGCCGCGAAGCCGAGCTGGCGCATCATGCTGCTGGCCGCGCGGAAGGTCCTCGCCCGACGCAGGGCGCCAAACAGCGCCTCCGGAATGGGGGCGCCCGTCTCGTGGTGGTGGGCGAAGAGATCGAGGGCTTCGCGTTCCCAACACCAGTTCTCCATGATCTGCGAGGGCAGCTCCACGAAGTCCCACGCCACGTTCGTTCCCGCGAGGCTGCGGACGCTGACGCGGCTCAGGCAGTGGTGCATGAGGTGGCCGAACTCGTGGAACAGAGTCTCGACCTCGTGATGGGTGAGAAGGGCAGGCCGGTCGCCCACGGGTGGGGTCACGTTGGCGCAGATGAGCCCCAGATGGGGTTCGCCGTTGGTTCCACAGAGGAGGCCGTGCATCCAGGCGCCGTCGCGTTTGGTCTCGCGCGGCAACACGTCGACATAGAACGACGCGAGCAGTTCGTCGTCCTCCGTGAGGACATCGAAACAACGCACGCTCGGCTCCCACGTCGGCATGTCCGGGTTCTCGCGGAACGACACGCCGTAGAGGCGCTCGACGACCGCGAACATGCCCTCGATGACCCGCTGCGCAGAGAAGTAGGGCCGCAACGCTTCGTCGTCGAAGTCGTAGAGCGCCTTGCGTTGCTTTTCGGCGTAGTACGAGACGTCCCACGGCTGCAGTGGTGGCGCGGCGGGACCCTCGAGGCTGCGTCGAAACGCGAGCAGGTCCGCGGTCTCTGCCGCGAAGGCCTCTTGAGTCTTTTCGCGCAGCTCGTCCACGAACTCCAGGGCGCGCGCGGCCGTCTTGGCCATCCGGTCTTCGAGCACGAGGTCGGTGAAGCTCGCGAAACCGAGTAGCCGCGCCTTCTCGCAACGAAGCGCCAAGATCTCGCGCAGGAGCGGGCGATTGTCGTGGGGCGCGAGAGTGGCGCGCGTGTTGAAAGCACGATACGCGCGCTCGCGGATCGAGGCGTCGTCGAGGTAGGTGAGCAACGGGATGTAGCTCGGTGCTTGGAGGGTGAAGCGCCAGCCCGCCATGCCCTTGGCGGTCGCGCTCTCTCTCGCGGCTTCGCGGGCCGAGTGGGGGAGCCCCGCGAGGTCGGCGGGATCGTCGATGACGAGCTCGTAGGCGTGCGTGCTGTCGAGGACGTTCTGTGAGAACGAGGTGGTGGCCCGCGCCAGCTCGGTGTCCAGCGCCTCGAGGCGCGCCTTGCCCGCGGCATCCAACTCGGCGCCGTGGCGTCGGAAATCGGCCACCACTTTGGTCAGATGGCGACGTCGCGTCGCGTCGAGCGAGGCGGCGTCTTGCGTTCGGGCGTACGCTTGGACCGCGCCCCAGAGGGAAGCGTCGAGCGGAATCGCGGCGTAGAAGCCCGCGACGGCAGGCTGGACCGCATTGTACGCGGTGCGAAGCGCATCGCTCGTCGCCACGGATTCGAGGTGCCCCACGATGCCCATGGCCCACTCCAACGTCTCCGTCGCGCGCTCGAGGGCACCGACCGTGTTGTCGTACGTGCGCGGCCCTGCGCTCGCACCGATCGCGGCGATCTCGGATTTCGATCGCTCGAGCAGCTCCTCGATCGCCGGAACGACATGCTCAGGGCGGATTTCGTCGAACGGGATCGCGAACTGGATCTGAAGCAGAGGATTTCGAGTCACGGATTCTGGTCAGGTTTACCACCAACCGGGCGATCGCAATCGGAGACACTGTTGCCCGGGGGCGGAGGGAGGTATCGTCGCGAGGTGGGTACGTCTTGGATGCCGTGGAGCGCCTCGTGGCCGAGCCGAACCGTACTCGGCGCGTTGCTCGTGCTCTCGGGGTGTTTCGAGGATCCCGTCATGCTGAACGAGGACGACGGAGGGACGGCGACTTCGGGGCCAGGCACCACCTCGAGCCTTGCGTCTACCGACGCAACGTCGTCGTCGGGCAGTTCCACCGGCTCGGGCACGAGTGTCGCGGACGGCGGTTCCACGGTGGTCCCGGTCGAAACCGGGGACGGGTCGACCACCGAGCACCTCGAGCAGGAGAGCACGGAAGCAGAGGTCGCGTCGTCGCACACCGGAGGGGAGGCGGAGGCCACCGGAGGCTCGACCTCGACGGGCTCCGCTTCCGAGACCGAGGGCAACGTGCTGCCCGTCGCCGCGAGCGATGTCTACCTCGTCGCGCAAGGAGACACGCTGGTCGTCGCCGTTGGGGAGGGGCTGCTCGCGAATGACGAAGATCCGAACGGTGAGTCGCTCGCGGCCGTGCTGCAAGGCGACGTCGCTGGGCTGACGCTCGCGTCCGATGGGAGCTTCACGTACGCGCCGGCGGCCACGTATTGGGGCGAGACGTCGTTTGCATACGCTGCGGTCGACGGCTCGGGTGCGCAGAGCGTGGCAACGGTGCGCATCGTCGTCGCGCCGCGAGCCGTCTCGCTCGTGCAGGTGGCTGCGGACGCGGGCGGGTTCGCGATCGATGGCGATTCGACGAGCTCCCGCTCGGGTTCCGCAGTGGCGGGCGCCGGGGATTTCGATGGCGACGGCTTCGACGACGTCGTCGTGGGCGCCCCGGCAGCCAACGAGGGCTCCGAGGAGTTCGCCGGTCGCACGTTCATCGTCTACGGACATCCGGAGGTCGCGCGCGTCCGCCTCGGTGAGGCCAACACGCCGCGCGAAGTGAGCTCGGTGCGGGGAGAGGTCGAGAACAACCGCTTGGGTCAAAGCGTCGGGACCGCAGGCGATCTCAACGCGGATGGTCGCCATGAGATCGTGATGGGGGTGCCCGGAGCTGCCGTGAGCGGGCAACCGACGATCGGTCGCGCGTTCCTGTTGGGCGGGCGCATGGGGCTTGGGAGCCTCGGGGTGAGCAGCATCGGCTCCGACGGCTTCGGGTTCGGCGTGCTGGGCGAGAGCTCTCGTACGGCGGAGAACGTGGGACCCGCGGGCGATGTCAATGGGGACGGCATCCCCGACCTCATCGTTGGAGCTCGGTTCGCACCCGCGGCGACGGGCGGGGCGAATGCCGGGATGGTGTACGTCGTGTTCGGATCGACCGCGTCGGTGAACCTCGACCTCGCCCAGGTCCGCCTCGGCGTCGGTGGTTTCGCGATCTCGGGCGAAGCGGCGGGTGATGAAGCTGGTTTCTCGGTGCGCGGGGCCGGAGACGTCAACGGCGATGGCCTGGCGGACGTCATCCTCGGCGCGCGTTATGCCGGCCAGACCCCTTCGACGGACGTGGGGACGGGACGTTCCTATGTCGTGTTCGGCAAGCGTGACACGGCCGCGGTCGCGTTGGCTGCGGTCGCGCAGGAACAGGGCGGCGGTTTCATGATCGCGGGGCAAGCCGCCGACGATCGTATGGGGTTCCGCGTCAGCGGTGCAGGGGACGTCAACGGTGACGGGCTCGGTGATGTCATCGTGGGCGCGCGCCGAGCCGATGTCGGGGCGAGCGCGAACAATGGCAAGGCGTACGTGGTGTTCGGCAAAATCTCGGCGGAGGCCGTACTCGCGACCGATGTGGAAGCGGGCGCGGGAGGGTTCGTCCTTCGCGGGGAGCGCGGCAACGACGAGGCGGGCAGCATCGTCGCGGGCGGTGTCCTGCGCGGTGCGGACGTCAACGCAGACGGTCTCGACGACGTCCTCGTGGGCGCGTGGCAGAACAACGCCAACGAGGGCTCCGACAATGGTCGAGCGTACCTCGTGTATGGGCGTGAGGAGACTTCGCCCGTGGAGCTGCGCTTGATCGCCGGCGGCGACGGGGGCTTCGCGATCGACGGCGAGCTCTCGGGCGATCGCATGGGCGGCGCCGGGGACATCGTGGGTGATGTGAACGGGGACGGCTTCCTCGATATCGCGGTGGGGGCTTCGTACGCCGCGCCCGGAGGGCTCGCCGAGAGCGGGCGCAGCTACGTCGTCTTTGGCGGCGACTTCACGCGTAGCGTCGATGCGCTCGGGACCGGCGACGCCGACGTGCTCGAGGGATCGATCGCGGACGAGCGATTCGTCGCAGGAGCGGGGGACGACACGATTTTCGCCGGAGGCGGCGCCGACGTCGTTTACGCCGGGCGTGGCAGTGATCGGATCGAGACACCCGACCTCGACTTCATGCGCGTCGACGGCGGGCCCGGACTGGACACGCTGCGGATCACCACGGCGAACCTCGCGAGCGACATCTCGGAGCTTCCGCTCTTGGCGCTGCAGAGCGTCGAGATCCTCGAGATCTCGGGTACGGGCAGCGTGTTGCGGCTGCGGGCGGTCGACCTCTCGCGGGCAGAACGCCGCACGCTCCGGGTCGACGGGGAAGGGCAGCTCTTCTTCGAGGTGGGTGGGCTCGCGTTCGACGACACCGCGGCGCCCGGAGGATACCGGCGCTATCGCGCCGGCACCCTCACTCTGGAGGTGGCCGAGACGATGGTGGTCACGCTCGTCCAGTGACCGTTTCGCCGGCGGTACGTCGATAGGGCCCGATCCGGATCTGGGTGCGCATCTTCTTCGGCCGCCGGTGGGTGCACCTCGGCGGGGTCCAGACGACGTCGGTCTTGTGCCCAGGACGATTCCGTGCGCGCTGCTTCTCGTAGTCAATCGGTTGTTTTTGTTGAGATTTTCGTTTCGCTACAAAACTGTTGCGCGACCGTTGCGGATGTAGGACTCCTGCACGGTCGCGGGCTCCGGTCCCGCATGACGGCACATCATGATCAAGCAGAGCGGGAATCTACTGGTGCTGCTCCCGGGGATGGGGGCGGTCGCAACGACGTTCGTAGCCGGCGTAGAAGCGGTGCGCCGTGGCATGGCGAAACCCTTCGGCTCGGTCACCCAGCTGCAGACGATCCGCCTGGGCAAGCGCTCGGAGGGGCGCAATCCGCTCATCAAAGACTTAGTGGACTTGGCGCCGTTGGAAGCGCTGCGCTTCGCGGGATGGGACATCTACGAGGAGTCGGCATTCGATGCTGCCCGGCGGGCTCAGGTGCTGTCCTCGGACCACGTGCTCCCGCTCAAGGACTTTTTGTCCGAGGTCGTGCCGATGCCGGCGGCGTTCGACCGCGAGTACGTCAAACGACTCGATGGTCGCCACGTCAAGCCGTCGAAATCGAAGCGCGAACTCGCCGAGGCATTGCGCCAAGACATCCGCGATCAGATGAGCAAGACGGGCGCGTCGCGGGCAGTCATGGTGTGGTGCGGTTCCACCGAGGTGTACACGCAACCGTCGGCGTGTCACTTGTCGATCGAGGCGTTCGAAAAGGGCCTCGACGAAAACGATCCTGCGATCACGCCGTCTCAGCTGTACGCCTATGCGGCCATCCAAGAGGGGGTGCCCTACGCGAACGGTGCTCCGAATCTCTCGGCGGACAATGCCGCGCTCGTGGCCCTCGCGGACGAGCGTGGGGTGCCCGTGGCGGGCAAGGACTTCAAGACCGGTCAGACCTTGATGAAGACGATGCTGGCACCGGGCTTCAAAGCGCGGATGCTGGGGGTCGACGGATGGTTCTCCACGAACATCCTGGGGAACCGCGACGGCGAGGTCCTCGACGACCCGGGGAGCTTTCGTGCCAAAGAAGTCACGAAGTCGAGCGTGCTCGATGCGATTCTCCAGCCCGAGCTCTATCCCGACCTCTATGGCGACCTCTATCACAAGGTGCGCATCAACTATTACCCGCCGCGCGGGGATGAGAAAGAGGGCTGGGACAACATCGATATCCGTGGATGGCTCGGCTATCGGATGCAGATCAAGGTCGATTTTCTGTGCCGCGACTCGATCCTCGCCGCACCCATCGTCTTGGATCTCGCCCTGTTCTTGGACCTGGCCGCGCGCGCCGGCATGAAGGGCGTCCAAGAGTGGCTCTCGTTCTACTTCAAGAGCCCCCAAGTGGCGCAAGGCCACGTTCCCGAGCACGATCTATTCATTCAGCACTTCCGCCTGAAGAATACCTTGCGTGTGATCGCCGGGGAGGATCCGGTCGATCACTTGGCCGAGGACTAGCAGCCCCTCGGCCATGCGGACGCTCATCGTTGCGACGCAGGTTCGACTCCCGGGTCGGCACGGCGGTACGACTCACGTAGGGGAGCTGCAGCGCAGTCTCGAGCGCTTTGGTCCCGTGCGGGTGTTGGCGCAGCGCGGGTCCACGGCCCCGGGGGTGACCGGTGTCGCGTGGCCGTGGCGCGGTCATCCGCTCCTCGCACGGATGACCGCGCTCGCTGCGTTTCCCCATGCGTTGCGCGAGGCCCGATCGTTCGGGCCCGATGTGATCTACGAGCGCGCCTCGTCGTATGGACTCGGGGCGATGCTCAGTCGGGCGTTGGACGTACCGATGTTGTGCATGGTGCTCGACGAACACTACGCTCGTCGCTCGCTCGTTCGGGCCCGTCGGATCGTCTCGACGACGGCCTCGACGGTTCCCGCGGCTTTTCGTTCGAAGTACGTGAAGGTCAGTTGGGGGGCGAACGCCGAGGTGTTTCATCCGGACGTGCCTCCGGTCGATCCGTCGCGGCTGCCATCCTTTTCAGGGACGACCATCGGCTATGTCGGATCGTTCAAGCGCTGGCATGGGCTCGAAGATCTGGTCACGGCCGCGACCCGCACGCGGCACCTTCCCGTTCGGTTCCTGCTCGTGGGTGATGGACCCTTGCGCGAGGGCCTCGAACGACAAGCGGAAGCGCAAGGTGTCGCTGAACACTTCGTGTTCGCGGGCTCGGTGGACTACGACGAGGTGCCGCGCTGGATTGCCGCGATGGACGTGTGTGTCGCGCCATTTCGTCCCTCCGGGCATCAGGCTTCGAATGGGGAGTTCGTGCTCGATCCCCTCAAGGTGTTCGAGTACTTGGCGATGGGCAAACCCACGATCACTGCCGACACCGCGAACATCCGCTCGCTGATCGAGGACCGTACCCACGCGCGACTCGTCCCACCCGGTGACGTGGATGCGCTCGTCGCCGCGATCGAGGCCATCCTCGAGTCGCCCGCTGATGCGGCGCAGATGGCCTCGCAGGGGCGGGCGCTCGTGCTCGAGCGGCACACGTGGGCGGCCCACGCGGCGCATCTGCATCAGCTCTTCGAGGAGATGCGCGCCCGATGAGGGTGGTCTTCGACGCGCGCTACCTCAACGGATCGAGCAGTGGGGTTGGGGTGTACTGTTCGAATCTGTTGCGCGCGATGCTGGCTGTCGATCCGACGCTCGAAGTGGTGTTGGTGACGCGGGAACCAGGGTTGGCGAAGCGCTTCGACGAGCGTCGGTGCCAGGAGCTCTGCTTCGCGGCGGCACCGCGTTCGCTCTCGACCCTGTATGCCCTCGCTCGTTGCTTGCGGTCGGTGTCCGCGGACCTCTTTCACGGGCCCTTCAATCTCATGCCCAGTGGTGTCCCCATGCCGGCGGTGGTGACGGTGCACGACGTGATGCAGCTGCAAAATCCAGCGAACATCAGCACGAGTGCCTGGGTCCAGAACACGGCGGGACGGTTTTGGCGCAGCCGCCTGCGACACGCGGCGAGTCATGCCGCACACATCGTCGCTGTATCTTCGGCGACCAAGGATGGCTTGCTGGAGCGGTTCCCCGAGCTACCGTTCGAGCGCGTGACGGTCACGCCCAATGGCGTCGATCCATTCTATTTCGAGGCCCCGAGCGCGGCAGATCTGCAGGAAGCGCGTCGGCGGGTGGGTGACCATCCCTTCGTGCTGTGCGTGGGCAACGAGTCTCCGCACAAGAACCACGAGCGAGCTGTCCAGGCCTTCCTCGACGGCTTCGCTCCCGAATCCCCCATGCGCTTCGTCCTCGTGAGACGTTCCGTGCGCCACGACCCACGCATGGTGCGATTGCTGGGGTCGCCGCAAGCCAGGGCTCGAGTGGTGGTGCTCGAGCACACGGAGCTGCCGATCCTCCGGGCCTTGTATCATGAGGCGCGCATCTTCTTCTTCCCGTCGTGGGTCGAGGGGTTTGGCATTCCCATTCTCGAGGCGATGGCTTGCGGTACGCCGGTGGTGACGAGCGATCGCAGTGCTCCGTCCGAGGTCGCCCGACAAGCGGCAGAGTTGGTCAATCCCTTCGACATCTCGGCGATGGGGAGGGCGCTCGCGCGGATCCACACAGACGAGTCCAGGCGCCTGGAACTCGTCGAGGCGGGTCGCAAACGGGCGGCGGAGTTCACCTGGGAGCGTTGTGCCCGGGCGACGTTGGAAGCCTATGCACGGACGCTGAACGGAGGAGACGCATCATGAAGGTGCTCGTGTGGGCGACGACCTTCGGCGCGGATCTGTGGAGTTTCACCCGGTACCTCGATGCCCAGCCGGACATCGAGCTCAAGGTGGTGATGAAGGATCCTTCGCGATTCTTGGAGGAGCCGATCGCACAGCTGTTTCCCATGCGGGCACAGATCATCGAGCGCACCGCGGCCGTGCAGGCTTTTGGGGTCTCGGGGTTTCGCCCCGATGTGACCATCTTCGACAACGAGGTACCTCCTCCCCCCGCGAAGTCTCCGTGCGCGTTGGCCCTGTGGCATGGCTACGGGTGGAAGGGTCCCAACGACCGCCGTGAGATGCGTGCGTGCTACCTGCAGATCCGTTTGTCGTGGGGCGATCCCACACGTCCCAACGAGCGGTTCCGGTGGTCGTGCTTTGGTCCCAAGGATTTCGGACACCGCACCCAGACCGCCGGGCTGGATCCTTCGAACTGTCGATTGCTGGGTGCGGCGAGCCACGACGACCTACGACAGCCTTTCGACCGGAGCCGAGCGCAGCCGTACTATCCCTTCGATATCGTTTCGCGTCCTACCGTGCTGATCGCTCCGACATGGCACTACGGAGAGGTCTTTGCGCATTGGGGCGGTGATGCACAGGTGCTCGAGCCGCTGTTGCAGACGCTCGCCGAGCGGGGCGTGAACGTCATCTTGCGGCTGCATGATTCGTTTCGGTTCGATGCGACGTATCGCAGTTTTCTCGACGGCCTCGCCGAGCGACACGCGCACGTGCTGCTCAAGTACAAAGACCGCAATCCGGACAACTTCATCGATCTGCAGGTCTCCGACGTTCTCGTGACGAACTACAGCAGCATCGCGAATCTGTTCTACGCGACCGGGCGCCCGACCGTGCACGTGTATCCGGTGCGTTCGGCCGACGAGACGTTCATTTGGCGTCGCCGATCGCTGTTTGGGATCTCCAAGAGCAAGGTCGAGAGCGTGCGTTACGTGTGGAAGTTCCCACCCGAAGAGCACGGCGGGTCGCTGGCGCGAAGTGCGGAGGAGCTCATGACGCAGGTCTGCCACGCGCTCGATGAACCACGTGCCTACGAGGCGCGGGCACGAGAGTTCCTCGACCGCGAGATGCTGGGCGCGGATGGGCACAACTGCGAGCGCATCTTGGCCGCGGTTCGCGAAATGGTGCACAATGTGCAGCGCGGTTGAGCTCACCGCCACGGAGCCCTGTGACTCTCGAACAACGTGCGCCTTCTCCCTCCATCGGTTTGATTCTCGCCGCGGGGCTCGGATCGCGGCTCGAAGACGCTACGGGTGAGCTGCGTCTCAAGCCGCTCCTCGAGGTTGGCGGAAAGACCCTCATCGGGCGGGTCATCGCGTCGATGGATCGGGTGGGCTGCAAGAAAATCGTCGTCGTGACCGGTTTCGCCGGGGACATGCTTCGCGCCGCGATCGAGAAAGCCTATGACGGGCGGGCCGAGCTGCGCTTCGTCGACAATCCGGACTATCGTCGCGCAAACGGCCTGTCGGTATGGGCTGCGCGAGCGGAGCTCGACGACACGTTCATCTTGTCGATGGCCGACCACCTGATGAGCCGCTCGATGGTGGACAAGGCGTTCGCGCACCAACCCGTTCGTGGGGGGGCAACGCTCCTCGTGGACTACAAGATCGAAGAGGTGTTCGATCTAGAGGACGCGACGAAGGTCCTCGCCGACGGCGATCGTATCGTCCGCATCGGAAAGCAGATCTCCGAGTACAACTGTATCGACACCGGCATCTTCGTGTGTACTCCCGGCTTGGTGGATGCGATTGGTGAGGTCGCGCAGGCGCGCAACGATGCCTCCTTGAGCGAGGGGGTACAAAAGCTCTCGGAGAGCGGCCGTATGCGGGTGCTGGATGTCGGCGACGCCACATGGATGGACGTGGACACGCCCGACATGCTCGCGGATGCGCAGTCGCGTCTGCACCAGCTCGAACGGTAGGCCCGAGACCTGACCCTATGCGGGCAAGGACGCGATGACCTCTGCCCACGCCTCTCGATTGCGCGTTGGGGTCGCATGGCCGAGCACCCACGCGCGGGGGTTGTATCGGCGCGACGCCAAGGTCTCCAAGAAGCGCGCGGTGACCTCGAGAAGTCGGTCGGGTGCACCAAAGGCGTCCTCGACCCCCACGACTTCGACGTCTGCATTCACGCCCTCGCGAAACAGGCCCACACGGGTGAAAAGGCACGGCAGATCCATGGCCATCGCCTCGTTGCACACGATGCTGTTGCCTTCGTAGCGACTGAGATGGACGAACGCCGCCGCTCTGCGCATACGGTCGGGTACCTCGGCTGGCGTGCAGGCCAGGGGCTCGAAAGTCCACTTGGGGAAGGCCGCGGCCAACCGCGCGATCAAGTGCTTGCCTTTGTGTGGGGTGCGGGCGTCGTGAAGGATGAGCCGGGAGCCGGCGTTGTCGAGCTCGCCATCGAAGCGTTCCGTATCGACGCAGTGGTAGATCACCCGGGCATCCACCCCACCATGCGTCTCTCGGAACCGCTTGGCGATCCACGGCGCGCAAGCGACCCACGAGGTATTCGGGCGCTTGGCGGCCTTGGCTTGCGCGCGTGCCAACCTCCAGTCGGTGAAGCTCAGGGTCGTGCGAACCTTCTCCGCGGCGACACCGTGCTGGAAGCCCAGGACATGGACTTCCGGAGGCCAATCGAGCACCGTCTGGTTGTCACAGACGATGGGAATGCCGCGTGCCATCGCTTCGCGCAGGAGTGGCGCCTTCGTCGTCGAGAACAACACCTCCTCGAAGACCAGGCCGAGGTTGCGCGCAAACGTCTCGACGCCTCCCACGTGATGGCGTGGATCGTGGCGCCCGTGGTGACATATCGCGGTCGCGATGCGCTCGCTCACGCGTCGTGGGTATCTCCGGCACGGGCCACTGTCAATCGCCTCGCCTCGGGCTGCTCGGCCGAAGTTCCAGGCTCCGGCGAGGGGGCCCCCGGGCGTCATGCCCAGGGGGTGCGGTGATCGACCCACGACGTGAGATCGGCTCGAGTCGCTCACTCGGGCACGCAAACCCCTGGCGGACTCCCGCGCCAGGGTGCAAGGCTAGTTGCACCTGGTTCGATCGAACACCAGCGAGTAGGCGGCTGGGACGAATACCAATGTCAGCACGGTGGACGCTCCGAGGCCGCTGATCATGGCCCAGGCCAGTGGGGGCCAAAGGGAGGTCCCCGAGAGTGCCAAGGGGACCAACCCGACGATCGTGGTGGCCGAGGTCAACAGGATCGGACGGATCCGTAGCGCGACCGATGCGGCGAGCGCCTCGGAGACCGATGCTCCTTCTCGGCGGCGTTGCTCGATCACATCGATGAGGATGATGGCGTTGTTGACCACGACGCCCGCGAGCGCCACGACTCCGAGCAAAGACATGAACCCGAACGGCTGCCCACCGATGAGGAGGCCCGGAATCACGCCCACGGCGGCGAGCGGGACCGTGGTGAGGACGAGCAGCACCCGACGAAACGAGTTGAACTCCAGCATCAGGAAGCCGAGCAGGAGCAGCACGCCGGCCGGAAGCGCGGCGGCCATCGCAGCGTTGGCATCGCCTGCGCCTTCGGCATCGCCACCGAACGATACATGGACGGTGGGAGGAACTTCGAGCGACGGGAGCTCCCGGCGCAAGGCGTCCATCACGGTCGAATAGGACGTCCCCGGGTCGAGGTTCGCGAGCACGGTGGCGACGCGCTTGCGATCCCGCCGGACGATTTGAGCCGGGCGCCACCGCAGTTCCGTCCGGACGAGTTGGGCGAGCGGGACCGATCCACCGGGGATGGAGACCATGATCCCGGCGAGCTCGTCCGCGGGGGTCGTCTCGCCCGCGGACGAGCGGACGCGGATCGGAATTGCGCCGTGCTCGGTGTAGAGCGACCCCGCATCGAATCCGCGCGTCAGGCCCCAGAGTGTGCGGGCGACCTCCGAGCGCGAGAGGTTGTGGGCTGCGGCCGCGGACTCATGGACCTCGAGGCTGACCTGCGGGACGCCGAGGCTCGCGGTATCTCGGACGGAGCGCGTGCCGTCGATGCGTTCGAGGATTGCACCGATGTCGCGAGTGACCCGGCGAACTTCGTCGAGGTGTTTGCCGCGGACGCGGACCTCGATGGGCGCGACGGCGCCCGGCCCCTGTTCCAGCGAAGCCGCGACCACCCCGACCCCTGGTAGGTTCAGATGGGCCTCCTCACGCACGAAGGCCTCGACGGCGGCGTTGTTCGTGGTGTCGTCCGTCGTCACGAGGATTTGCGCGAGATGGGGCGACCGCACGATCGTTGGGACGTTGTAGTAGAAGTGTGGCGCCGAGCGTCCGACGAACGTCGCGATGTGTTCGACGTGCGGATGTCCGGCGAGCCGTTGCTCGAGGATCGCGGCTGCCGTGTCGATCGCCTCGATCTTCGAGCCCTCGGGGAGCTCGAGCGTGACGAGGACCTCGTTGCGGTCGGAGCCGGGAAAGAAGCTCTGCTTTAGCCGCCCACCGAGCAGCGTGACGAGGACGACGAGCGCAAGCACCCCCGTGAACACCAAGCGCCGGTAGCGAACGGAGAGGACTCCGATGGCGAGCGTGACGTCGTCGAACCATCCCGGTGGTCGTGGTGGACGGGGTCGCAGCACCCATTGCCCGAGAACGGGTGTGACGACGATTCCGTAGACGTAAGAGACGAACAGGACGAGCGCCACGAGGAGGGGGATCGCTCGGGTGAACTCTCCCACGGCTCCCTGGGCGAGCATCATCGGGACGAAGGCCGCGATCGTGGTCCCCGTCGCGGTGAACAACGGCACGGCGAGCTCCTGGGCGATCGCGGACGCCGCGGACCACGGTTCGTCTCCATCCTCGATGCGCCGGATCATGCCCTCGACCACGACGATGGCGTTGTCGACCAGCATGCCGAGCCCAATCACGAGCGCGGCGATCGACATCTGGTGGAGCACACCCCCGAACATGGCGTAGATGGCCACGGACGTGAGGACGACGAGCGGTACGACGACGGTGACCACGAGCCCCATGCGCACGCCCATCGTGGCGACCACCAGGACCCCCACGATCGCGATGCTCCAAAGCAACGAGGAGCCGAGCTCCGAGATGCGCGCCTCCACGCGGGCGGGCTGGAACGTCACCTCGTGGATCTGCAACGGGGCCACTGCGGCCCGTAGGTCATCGAGGCGCGCGCGGACCTCGTTGCCGAGGGCGACCACGTTTCCTCCCTCTTGCGCCACGATGCCAAGGCCGACGGCGCGCTTCCCCTCCCATCGCATCGACTCCGGGAGTGGCGACGCGGGGCCGTGCGTGACGCGAGCGACGGCGCCGAGCGAAACGGACGTCCCGTCGCGCAGCGGGATGGGGGTCTCGCGGATCGTGTCCAGCGTTGGGGGGTCGGCCTGCGCGGTGAGGGTTGCGCGGCGTTCCCCGGCCGTGAGCGCACCCGCGGGCACGGTGTCGTGATGCGATCTCAAGTGGGCGGCCAGGGCTTCACGTGAATACTCCGTGGAGACCTCTTGCTCGGCGTCGAAAGCCACGACGACCTCTTCGCCGGGATCTCCAGTGACTTTGATCCGCGCGACGGCGGGCACGTCGAGCAGCTCGTCGCGGATATCGAGCGCCGCGCGACGCAGCACGAGCGGATCGGGCGACCCGGTCACCGCCAGCACGATGACCTCGAGGTCCGCGAGACCCCGGTCGATCCGCGGCGCGTTCGATCCCGCCGGGAGCTCCGTGCGCGCACGGGCGACCGCGTCCTCGATGTCCTTCCACCGCGCATCTACCTCGCTCGCGGAGACGCTGTCCTTGAGGAGGAGGCTGATCAGGCCGAAACCCTCGCTCGCGCGCGCGTCGAGGAATCGGATCTCCTCGACCTCGGAGAGCGCGTTCTCGAGGGGCTCGAGGACGAGCCGTTCCACGGTCTCCGGATCCGCACCTGGAAAGTCGACGCTGACGGCTCCCCAGCGCACGACCAGCTCGGGATCCTCCTGCCGCGGCATGACGCGCCACATCGCGATCCCAATCAGCGAGAGCATCGCGGCGGAGAGCACGACGATTCGGTGATGAGAGAGGATGGTTTCGATGATCCCGATCTTCATGGCGTCGCATCCACCCGCTTGCCGTCATAGAGGCCCACGTGTCCGCGCACGACCACCGACGCTCCCGGCTCGATCTCGCCCGAGATCGTGGCGCCTTGCTCGGAGAGGCCGAGGACGGAGACATCCACCGGTTGCACGGCGTCGGACTCCACGCGGTACACCTGCGCGCCGGATCCAGAGCGGTTCACGATGGCCTCCACCGGCACGAAGACCGCGGAAGGTCGTTCGCGCACGAGCGTGAGTTCGGCCATCATCCCGGGGCGGACGCCTTCCGTGGCGGGGATCTCGATGACGACCGGGAACAGACCCCCGCGGCGCGAGGCATTGCCCACGCTCTTGACGCGGCCGCCGAGGCTCCGCCCTTGGAGCGGTAGCGCGATGTTCACCTCGCCGGACTCCGTCACGTTGCCGATCCACGTCTCTGGAATCTCGAGCTCGAGTCGCAGCGCTCGGTCGTCGGCAATCTCCACCACGAGCGTCCCGGCTCCGACGTGCTCTCCGACCTCGGCGAGGACGGCGGTCACGAGACCATCGAACGGGGCACGAAGCACGGTGTCGCGCTTCGCCCGCTGGACTCGGCGGAGGCGTGATCGTGCCTCGCGTCGTGTCGCGCGCGCGAGCTTCTCGTCGCGGACTGCGTCATCCAGATGAAACGCCGGTGCGGCCTCGGCTCCGAGCAACGTCGTCACGCGTTCGCGATGGCGCGTCCCATGCTCGAGGTCGGCCCGTGAACGAACCATCGAGGCCTCTGCAGCTGCGGTCTCGAGGTCGAGCTCGACACGTTCGAGCTGCAGGAGCGGCGCCCCGGCTTCGAGACGGTCACCGAGATCGACGAGGCGGTCGATGATTCGCCCCGGTTGGTTGAACGAAAGCCGCGCCGCGCGATGGGGTTCCAGTGCGCCGGTGAAGCGCGCTTCTTCCCACGGACTCGCGACCTCGACCGGGGCGACCGCGACGCGAACGGCCCCCCCATCGGTCGCGGTCGGCTCCGCGTCGTCCCACGCGCGCACGACCATCCAAGGTCCGCCCACCACGATGGCCGCCGCGGCTCCTCCGGCGAGCCACGAGTTCCGGCGAGAGCGTCGGAGCCAGCGGTTGGCTCCGTTCCAGAGCTCGCGGGCGCGGTCCTCGATCATAGATCTCCCGAAGCGAGCGCGCGCTCGATCCATCGCCGTCCGGGTTGTTCACGTTCGAGCGCGAGAAGTTCGTCCCGAACCGCGGCGATGTTCGTGCGCACGGTGGCGTCGGCCGGGAGACGCCGCAGGGCGGTCACGACGTCTCGAGGGTCCACGCGGCTCGGTTCGAACACCGTACCGAGACCATGATGTTGGACTCTCGCGCCGTTTCCGGGTTGGTCGAAGCGGCCGGGGATCACGACGGCGGGCTTTCCAAAGTAGAACGCCTCCTTGAGCGACCCGAAGCCGCCGTGTCCGAGGACGATCGCGCTGCGTTCGAGGAGGGCGAGCTGGGGGGCGAAGCGAACCGCGATCAGGTTCTCGAGGCGGGCAGTCTCCGCGTCGGGCATCGCCATCACGAACTGGTGGTCGGGCATCTCGGCAGCGACGGCCATGGCGATCTCGCGGAGCGCCAGGGTCTCCGGGCGGCGGTGCGCCTGACTTCCCCCGCAGACATAGACGAGCGGACGTTCATCGAGGCGGTCCCACGGAAAAGGCGCTTGCGGTCGGTCGAGCCAGAGTGATTCGACGTGGAGGCGTTGCGACGCCTTTGGACGTGGAAAATCGAGGCGAGAAGGTCCGAGCACGAGCTCCGGGAACGCCGGGAGGTCGACCTCGAACGCGCCACGCTCGTCGATGCGTTCGCGTGGATACCCGTAGTGGTGGACCAGAAGGGCGAGCTTCGTCGCGTGGTAACCCCGAGGATCGACGCGCGAGGCGAGCATTTGCTCCCATGCGTCTGCCGAACGCGCGAGACCCTGCGGCGATGCCTCATAGGGCAGGGCGCTGCACAGCGGCGGCACGCCGGGCACAAAGCTCTGTGGCAGCGACGTCGAGAGCCGCGCGCAAGGGAGACCGAGCTTCCAGGCGCTCGCCACGAGCACGTCGTTGAGCGTATCGGCGAGTACGAGGTCGAGCTTGGCATCCACGAGCCGGGCCTGCAGGGCGCCGCCTTGCACGTACGTGCAATACGCGGCGAAGCGGGCGGCGAGGACCTCGACGGTCTCGACGCGCTCTGGCCCGAGGGCGCCGCGCGGAAAGACGGTCTCGAAGGCGGGTACGAATCCGAAGCCACGCTCTCGGATCCAGCCTTCGAAATCTGGGACACCGAGATAGACCACTTCGTGACCGGCCGATCGTAGGTTCCTCGCAAGCGACAGGGTCGGGACGAGGTGTCCGAGTTCGGGAAGCATACCCAAGGCAATCTTCATTGTTCGACTCCTATCGATCCGTGCTACGCGCCCAGGTGGCATTTCGAAAGGCGTTCCCGCGTGAGGCGAGCCACGCGATGGTCACCGCGACCCCTCCCGCGACGAACAGAGGTACGACGCCGGCTTCCGCCACGATTCCGCTCAAGGCGTAGGAGAACGGCGTGAGGCCGTTGGCGGCGAGGACCATGAACGCCATCACCCGTCCCATCAGGTGGGGTGGCACACGGGCTTGCAGCCAGCTGATCCCGACGATGTTGAGGTAACCGATCGCGGCTCCGCTCGAAGCGAGCAAGGGAAATACGAGGAAGCGAGCGTCGAAGAGATGGATCACCAACCCCAATCCGAGCATCGATGCCGCCAAGGCCGCGGTCGCATAGCTCGTCACGTTTCCCGCCCGCCTGGGACGCGGGGCCAGAGCCGCGAACAGCGTCCCCGAGAGGGTTCCCGCGCCGAATGCCGCCATCACACCGCCGAACAGCTCGGAGCTCCCTTGCCAATGTTTCATGACGAGGGCTGGAAGGCCCACGCCCACAGGGCCCAAGACCCCGAGGTTGATCGAGGCGACGATGATGAGGACCGAGCGCAGGACCGGATCGCCGAACGTGTAGCGGACCGCGGATTGCTCGACGACCACGGGATCGTCCCCCTTCTTGGGCGGAGGGGCCTCCGTGGCGCGCGGGAGGGCGCGTTGGCGCAGCAGGCGATTCATCTCGACGAGCGTGACGACCGAGACCACGAAGGACGCGGTATCCACGGCGAACGCTCCCGCCATTCCGATGGCGGCAATGACGACTCCGGCGATCGCGGGGCCAATCATCCCAGCGAGCTGCGCCGTCCCTTGGATCGCGGCGTTCGCCGACTCGAGCAGGCGTTCTTCGACCAATCGCGGCGTCAGGCTCATGAACGCGGGAAATGACAGCGCATCGACGGCTCCGAAGATCGTGCCGAGGACGAAGAGGTGCCAAATCTCCACACGACCCGCGAACACCAGCGCGGTCAGGAGTGCAACGACGACTGCGCGCACGGAGTTGCTCAGGAGCAGCAGCGATTGCGGCGACAACCGGTCGACCAGAATGCCTCCCACGGGCATCAAGGCGGCGCGCGGGATCGCAGCGGCCATCAAGACGGCCCCGAGCGTCGCGGGGGAGTCCGTGAGCTCGAGCGCGAGCCACGGGAGCGCCAGGAGATAGAATTGGTCGCCGAGCACGGAGATCGCCTCTCCGATCCAAAACCACCGGAAGTGGCGAATGCGAACGAGCTCTCTCATCGCGTTCACGCGAACCTCCTGGGGCCACTGCGGCCCGCGCCCGTCCGCGCGTGCTGCTCGATCTCGTTCACGAGCGCCGCGACGCCGTCTTCACGCGCGAGTCTCCGAGCGAGCACACCGGCGCGCTGCCGCATGACGTCGTCGTCGAGGATCTCTTGCAACCGCGAAGCCAGCGAGGCTTCGTCGAATGCACTGAACGGCAGGGGTCGTGAACCGACCCCGAGCGCGTGGACGCGTCGGGCCCAGAACGGTTGATCGAAGTTGTGTGGCACGACGATGGATGGCGCTCCGCTACGAAGCGCCGCCGCGGTCGTTCCGGCACCACCATGGTGCACGACCGCGCGGACCCTTGGGAACAGCCATCCGTGAGGGACGGCGGACAGCGCCAAGACGCGATCGCTCACCGTGCCGTCCGTCGCGATCCCACCCCATCCACCGAGGATGATCGCACGCGTACCCACGGCGGTGACGGCTCGCTCCACGATCTCCCGAAGACGTCGCGGATCGAGGTGCGTCATGCTCCCAAAGCCCACGGCGATGGGGAGCTCTCCACGTTCGAGGAACGCCTCGAGCGCTGGGGGAGGGGTCCATGACTCACGTTCCTGCGCGCAGAGGTAGCCACCGATCGTCACGTGACTCGGCCAATCGTCGGGGCGCGGGACGACCAACGGGCTGAACGCGGCAAACGTCGGCACGGTGCGCTTTGGGGCTCGGCTCGAGCGGAGCGACCTTCGGAGCGTGCGCACCGCTGGCCAACCCATCCACGCGACCACGCCTTCGAACGCTCGGCCCAGCGCGAGGTTGCTCCACGCGCCGAAGTCTGGGAGGTCGCCGGCCAAAGGAGGTGGGAACGCGCGCGTCGGAGTCATCGGCGAGAGCGCGACGGCGACCCGAGGTACGCCCAATGCCTCGGAGATGACCTCTCCCGCGGAGAACCCGGCTTTGTGGATCAGGAGGTCGCTCCCCTGCGCCAAGTGCCATGCGTCGGTCGCGATGCGAGCCATCCGCTCTTGCAGACGTCGCATCGTCGCGCCTCGGAGCGCCGCGCCGATGCCTCCGGATTCGATGACCTTCGCAGCGGCGGGATCGCGATGGAACGCCTCGGAGTCGAGGCCGACCGCGCTATAGGGAATGTCGCGGCTCGCCGCCAGCGGGGCGAGGTTGGGTGGGCCACCGACGACGACGTCGTGCCCAGCGGACAGTAGCCCGCGCGCGAGCGCCAAGAATGGCTCGACGTCGCCGCGCGAGCCCATGGTTACGATGGAGATCTGCATCGGTTCGTTACGCCCGGGCTGGAGTCGACGCGTTGCGTTCGCGGAACTTGCGGTACGCGATGCGTACCGCCGAGGGGGCCAGCGACGGCGCGAGCCGTGCCAGCATCCCGTAGGTCCACCACCACAGATTGGTGGAGATCGTGGCGCTTTCGCTCACCACGCGGTGCCACCAGCCGTAGGGGAGGTAGAGCGTCTCGCCCTCCTCGAGCACGAGATCGTAGTCGAGTTCGACCGGGCCGAGCTCGTGGAGGGGTCGCATCGTGGAATGGCCGAGATCGAGTCCGCTCATGACGGACCACACGAACCCCGGCTCCACGGGGTCGAGCGCCGCCGTCCGTGCCGGTGAGAACAACTGCCACCGTTTCGAGCCACGAATCATCGTATGCAGGTTGTCGGCACGATCGTAGTGGAGTTGGGTGTACCCGCCTTTGGAGCCCATGAAGAACAGGCGCTTGGTCATCTTGTCGTTCGGTTGCACCCGGGGAAACTGCAGGTCTTCGAGCAGTTTGGGGAGGCGATCGAACATGTCGGTGCCGATGAGGTAGCCCCCTTCCTTCCCGCGAGCGTCCGCGAGCGTCTCGATGTAGCTGCGTAGCGGCATGGCTTCACGTCGCCCCTGCCTCGCGGCCGAGTCACCACGCGCGGCTCGGACGTAGGTGAGCCACTCCACGGGGATCTGCTCGTCGCCGTAGGTATCGACGAACCAGTCGAACGACCACTTTTTGCGCGCAGGCCAAGCGTCGGTGAGGCCCGTAATGATGACGGGCTCTCCCATGGCCACGACCTTTCCATAGAATGCGCCGAGGTCCGGCATGGGGATCCGCTGTATCGTACGTTCGTTCATGTTGACTGCGCCTTTCGAGCCATTCGTTCGTAGTTGTCGTCGATTCCGTGCCTGAGCTCGGCCAGTGGGCGTACGTCGAACTCCGAGAACTCGTAAGCCGGCCACTGCCGCAGCAACGAAAGCAGCTGTTCGTGCGACGCTGTATTGATGATGCACATGCCCGATTTGGGCAGCATGTAATAGGCCACCTCGACGATGCCCGCCTCGAGCTGGGCCGAGACCCAAGCTGCGACCCTTCGATTGAGTTCCATCGCGTCCTCGGGGGCGGGGCCACCCGGGAGCTCCTTGACCATGACCAAGAACTTCATCCTGCGACTCCTTGGAGCGTCGCCTCGAGGGCTGGCTCCGACTCTTCCTGGATTACCGTGATGATGTCGTTCACGAGCGCGCGCCCGTGATGCGCTACGAAAAAGTGGTCTCCACTCCAGTTCCGCTGGCTGAATCCCGCGCGGGTCTGCGCGGCCCACCCGGCCATGTCGCGGTCGGATACGTAGTCCCGTACACCCCGATGCGTGTGGATGGGGCAGCCAAGGGGTGTCCCAGGGACGTACCGATAGGTCTCGCACATCTCGATGTCCGCGAGGAATATCGGCCTCAAGGTCGCAAACAGCTCGGCGGCGGCGTCTCGATCGAGCTGGCTGTTCCCTGCGATCCGCTCGACGATCTCGGCCTCGGATTCGTTCCGGCGGATCTCCGTGCCGTTCTGACTTTGGGGTGCACAGTAGCTCGCGACGAACAGATGCGCCGGACCCGGGTGCCCGGCGGCCTCGAGCCGGCGAGCGACCTCGAACGCGAGCAAGGCTCCCATGCTATGGCCAAAGAAGGAGTAATCCCCTTCGCCCTGGGAGACGGCTTCCGCCAGTGCCTCGGCCGCTTCGGCAAGGCGACGGCAGAGCGGCTCGGCCATGCGGCGCTCACGTCCAGGGAGCTGGACGAGCACAGGTTCGATGCCGGCGGTGAAGTGGCCGCGCCAGTCACGAAACATGGTCGAGCCGCCGCCGGCATGCGGAAACAAGATCACGCGATGCGTCGCGCGGGGTTCACGACGTTGCGAAAGCCACGGCGAAGTCCTCCGAGATGGCACCGCGCGTACGCGTGGATCCGCGATCGTTTGTGGATCGTGCTCGAGCTTGGCGTAGAGCGCGACGTTCGCCTCGACCATCGCCTGGATCGAGAAGGCCGAGGTCACGCGCTCGATCGCGCCGCGGCCCCATGCATGCCTACGTTCGGGCTCCTCGATCATGCGAAGTTGTGCTGCAGCAAAAGCCTCGATGTCGATCGATCGCATTCCGTGGGGAACGTCGCGGACAGCGACCTTGAGACCGGACCGTTCGTGCTCGACGATCTCGGCGAGTCCCCCGTCGTCGCTGACGACGACCGGGAGACCCGAAGCCATGCTCTCCAGCGCAGTGAACCCAAACGGCTCGTACACGGACGGAACCACGGCGAAGTCCGCGACGCGGTGGAGCAGGGGGAGCTGGTTTCGCGGGAGCTTCCCGAGCAAGACGATGCGGTCCGCGACGTCTTCGTGACCACGCTCGAGCGCTCCAATCATCTGGGTGGACGCGCGCGAATCGGTGCCGCCGGCGAGGAGATACCGCACGGGCCGTCGTGCCTCCCCCATCACCATGCGTGCCGCGGCGTAGATCGCGGGTAGCCCTTTTTGCGGGTGGATGCGGCCGGTGTAGAGCACGACGCACTCGTCCGGGGCCGCGATCGTGGCCCGTAACCGCGCGACCTCTGCGTCGCGATGCTCCCACTGCCGGAACGGTTTGGGATCGAGGGCACAATGGATGACGTGGATGAGATCCGGTGCGATCGCGTGAGTCCGGCACAAGATGTCCTTCATCGAGTGGCTCACCACGACGACCGGGTGGTCTCCGCAGAAGAGGTCGCGCTCCTGCTTCACGATCTCCGGATCGGGGTCTTGACCCCACCAGCGCTCGGCCGGCTCCGAGATGTGGTGCGCCGTCCCGAGCACGGGGACACGCGCGGCGTGGGCGAGCCCAAGCGCGGCGCGCCGGGTGTGCCACTGATGGAAGTGCACGACCGTCGGGCCGAACGCCTCGACGACGCTCCGTCCATATTCGAGCAGGTCCTCGTTGATCGAGAGGATCCCCTCCACGAGCGAGCGCTGGGAAGATTGTGCGAGGTTGGTCGCGCTCGGCGGGACGAAGTGAACGGTCAGGTTGCCCTCCGAGACGACCCGGGGCGCACCTGCCGTGTAGCAGAGGACCAACACGGCATGGCCATGGGCGGCGAGCCCGTGTCCGAGTTCATAGACGTAGGTGCCGACGCCTCCGGAGACCTCGGGTGTCCACTCCATCGATACGAGGACCACGCGCGACGGCGCGGGCGAACGCGACGAAAATGATACCGATACTGACATGATTGTCTCGCTTTGTTTCAGCTCGCAATGGAGATCGTGGATTGGCTCAACCTGGCGAGCTCCTGAAGGAACCGCTGGGACACGCTCGATCGCGTCGGGGTTTCCAGAGCGCGCGACTCACCGATGATTCCGGCGGTCATGCGAACGGTGGGTGCTTCGAACAACCGCTGGAGTGGGACATCGATCCCAAAATGCTCGCGAAGGCGACCGATCAAGGTGGTGGCCAGCAAGGAGTGCCCCCCCATTTCGAAGAAGTCGTCGTCCATTCCGATCTCTTCGATTCCGAGCACGTCGCTCCAGATCGCGGCGACCTCTCGCTCGAGCGATGGCGGGGAAGCGGATGCCCGAGCGGGGGTCGCGGGGTGCCGCACGACGTTGGGCCGCGAGTCGTCCGAGCGCTCGATCCAGTGTCGACTGCGCTCGAATGGATACGTCGGAAGATTGCAGTGATCCCCGCCCGTAGACCACGATGGATCGAGTCCATGCTGCCACATCTTCCCGAGCGCGCTTGGCCATTCTCCGGGCGCGCCGTGGCCCGAAGGTTGAATCTCGATGGCCGTCGCGGTTCGGTGTGTCGCCCGGACGAACGTCGACAATGCGCGTCCTGGCCCGAGCTCGATCCAGACGATTTCGTTCCAGCGGGCGGACAACGTCTCGACCCCCGCGGCGAAGGCGACGGGTCGCACGATCAGGCGGCCCCAATATTCCGGGCTCGTCACTACGTCCGGGTCCAAGAGCGATCCATCGAGGTTCGATGCGATGGGGATCGTCGGTGGTCGTCTCGCGTAGCGGGAAACCTCCTCCACGAAGGCCTCGGCGGCGCCGACCATCGATCGTGAATGAAACGCGTGCGAGGTGTGAAGACGTCGTTGCCGGATCCCCGCCTCCGTCAAACGAGCCTCCAGGACCTCGATCTCCGCCGTGGGTCCTGCCACCACGCAAAGCGAGGGCGCGTTCACGGCCGCGAGCTCGAGCGAAGGGGACAGCCACGCAGCGACCTCGGCTCGCGGTGTCCAGATCGAGAGCATCGCGCCGGGAACCTGGGCCTGCATGAGACGGCCACGCGCCACGACGAGATCGAGCGCATCTTCGAAGGTAAAGACCCCGGCGACGCACGCCGCCGCGAGTTCACCGAGGCTATGCCCGATGAGGGCGTCGGGCAGGACGCCTCGTGCTTTCAGGGACTCGGCGATCGCGTGCTCGATGGCGAACAACGCGGGTTGGGCGATCGCGGTCGCCCGGAGGGGCTCGGGATCGGAGGCGGCATCGGTGAGGAGCGCCCGGAGGTCCAGCCCCAGTTTCGCCGAGAGGACCTCGGCGGAGCGCTCGAAGGTGCGACGGAAGATCTCGTCCTCGACGAGCAGCGAGGCCGCCATGCCGACGAATTGGCTGCCTTGCCCGGGAAACATCCACACGACCGCAGGGCGGGATGGGGTGCGCGCGCGGGCGTCGGTCGCTGTCCGAAGCTGCGTCACGGCGTCCTCCCGGGTCGCAGCGACGACGCATCGGCGAAACTCGAACCGGCGACGCTTCGCCAGGGTGAACTCGACATCCGTCAAGGACCGCTCGGGGTGGCGTTCGAGCCAGTCCGCGAGCTGCTCACCCTGACGTTGCAGGGCACCGCTCGTCTTCGCGGAGAGCACGAGCAACGAGGTCTGCGGCCGCGGCTGCGCGGGATCTGCACGCGGCGGGGGCTCCCCGACGATCACGTGGGCGTTCGTGCCTCCCATGCCGAAAGAGCTGACCCCGGCACGGCGAGGGCGACCGCCATCCCACGGCTGCAGCCGCTGCTGGACATGGAAACCGTCCTTGGTCCACTCGATGAGCGGGCTCGGATGCGCGCACCCGACACTCGGGACGAACATCGCGTGCTCCATCATGAGGGCGACCTTGATGAGGCCAAGGACGCCGGCCGCGGCATCGAGATGACCGACGTTGCCCTTGAGGGAGCCGACGGCACAGGACGCGCGGTGTTGCGCGGGGCCCAGCGCTTTGCGAAGGGCCCTCAGTTCGATGGGGTCTCCGAGGGCGGTGCCGGTGCCGTGCGCTTCGACGTAGTCGATTTCGGACGGGTCGGTGGACGCGTTCGCCAAGGCTTCGCGGATCACCTCCGCTTGTCCATCGACGCTCGGCGCCGTGTATCCGGAGCGCGCGGCTCCGTCATTGTTGATCGCCGAGCCGAGGATCACGGCATGGATGTGGTCACCGTCCGCGATCGCATCCGCCAGGCGCCGCAACGCGACGACTCCACATCCGCTACCGAACACGATGCCGCCGGCGGAGGCGTCGAAGGGCCGGCATGCCCCGTCCTTGGCGAGCACGCTGCCCTCGACGTGCAGATATCCGTGGCGTTGCGTCAGGTTGATCGAGACCCCCCCCGCCAACGCCACGTCGCATTCGTGATTGAGGAGGCTCTGGGCCGCCAGATGCACCGCCACCAACGAGGTGGAGCACGCGCTCGCCACGCTATGGCTCGGACCGCGCAGATCGAGCTTGTAGGAGACCCGGGTGGCGAGGAAGCTCTCGCCGTTGCCGAGGTTCACGAGCAGCGGGTCGATCCCGCGGCGACGCGCCTGCGGGGCGACGTGCAGCAGCAAGTAGCTCGACAGCGCGGTCCCACCGAAGACCCCGACGAGGCGGCGAGGATCGGGCACGACGTGTCCGCTGACCTCGAGCGCCTCCCAGCAACACTCCAGAAATACGCGATGCTGAGGATCGAGCAGGGCGGCTTCCGCAGGGCTGTCCTCGAAGAAGTGTGCGTCGTACTCCTCGATGCCCGGGAGCGTGGCGCGAGCCCGAACGAAGCGCGGGTCCGCCAGTAGCGCGGGGTCCACCTCGTCGTCGATCGGATCGCCCGCGGACCAGCGCTCGATGGATTCGCGGCCGTCACGGAGGTTCTGCCACAAGGTCTCGAGGGTCGCGGCACCGGGGACGCGACAGGACATCCCAACGATGGCGATCGCGTCGTCGTGTGATTCTGACATCATCCCAACTCCCTACTGCGCGCATGCTTGCGGCGCTCTCTTCGTTTCGTGCCGCGGTCGCGCCGATCGTCGATCGCCACCACGGTGTTCTGCTCCTCGTCGTCCAAGAGGCTCGCCAGCGCGCCGACGGTGGGTCGTTCGAAGAGCGCGGCTGGGGAGAGGTCGCGGTCCAAGCGTTTTCGGATCGCACGCGCCACGGAGAGCGCCAGCAGCGAGTTGCCCCCGAGATCGAAGAAGTTGTCCTCGATGCCGATCTCCGCGATCCCAAGGACGTCCGACCAGACCTCCGCGATCGCTTCCTCGGTGGGGGAGCGCGGCGCCACGTAGCGGCCGCTCGCGCTCCGCCGCCCTTTGGGGGCCGCCGCCGCCCTCGCAAGGATCGCACGCACGTACGCACGATGGGTCGCGAACACCGTGGGTAGGTCTTGGGTCGAGACGATGACCTGCGTCGCTTCCGTGCGGAGGACGTCCGCCCAGACGGATCGCGCTTCGGCGGTGCTCATCGCGTGCGCCAAGACTTCGGCTCGAACCGCGCGCAGCTGCGCGGGGACCTCCGCGGTGACGGCTTGCCCGATGTCCCTCCACGTGTCCCAAGCGATCGAAACGATCCGTGTGCCGAGTCTGGCCTCGGAGCACGCGACTGCGTCGAGATACGCATTCGCGGCGCAGTGATCGACTTGACCGAGGTCGCCGACCACCGCGGTGCGCGACGAGAACAGGATCCACCAGCGCGGCCGAACCCCTCGTGCCGCCAGCTCATCGCGGAGGACCTGCAGCCCCAAGACCTTGGTGTCGAGGACCGGGGCACATTGCTCGGCGGTCTTGAGGGCGAACGGTCCCCCCGCAGGGACCCCCGCGGCATGGATCACGCCGTCGATCCTTCCCCAGCGCGAGGTGACCTCGGACACGACCCGCGCCATCGCGCCCGCTTCGCGCACGTCGGCACTCAGCGTCATCACTTGCCCGCCCGCGGCTTCGATGGCCTCGATGGCTCGGATCTTTCGAACGATGAGATCGTCTTCGTCGTGT
>Ga0315910_10000756_pt1 | contig 31171 bp, 30 predicted proteins | sample EdamamesoilMG_FD_204470 | JGI IMG/M metagenome (GOLD analysis project Ga0315910, IMG submission 204470) | Garden soil microbial communities collected in Santa Monica, California, United States - Edamame soil | ecosystem: Environmental > Terrestrial > Soil > Garden | place: USA: California... | reverse complement strand
CAGCTACACCTACTTCGTGCCGGACGTCGCCTACCACGTCACCAAGTGGCAGCGCGGCTTCAAGAAGGTCATCGACGTGCAGGGCACCGACCACCACAGCACCGTGACGCGGGTGCGCGCCGGCCTGCAGGCGCTTGGCCTTGGCATCCCGAAGGGCTACCCGGACTACGTTCTGCACAGCCTGGTGAAGGTGATGCGGGGCGGCGCCGAGGTGAAGATCTCCAAGCGCGCCGGTTCCTACGTCACGGTCAGGGACCTGATCGACTGGGTCGGCCGCGACGCGGTGCGTTTCTTCCTCGTGTCGCGCAAGGCAGACACCGAGTTCACCTTTGACATCGACCTCGCGCTCGCGAAGGGCGAGGAGAATCCGGTCTATTACGTTCAGTACGCGCATGCGCGCGTCTGCAGTATTTTCGCCAAGTGGGCGGGCGGGACAGGCGCTGCGGCGCATCTGGCCGCGGCGCCGCTGGATCTTCTGACGAGTGTGAAGGAACTGCGGCTGGCGCAGCAGCTCGCCGAGTTTCCCGAAATCGTGGCCGGCGCTGCGCGGGAGCTTGCACCGCACACGGTCGCGTTCTACCTGCGTGCGCTCGCGGGCGAATTCCACAGCTACTATAATGCCGAGGAGATCCTGGTCGAGGACGAAACCCTGCGCGCGGCGCGGCTTGCGCTTTGCGCCGCGGTTCGGCAAACGCTGGCCAACGGCCTCGCGCTCCTCGGCGTCAGCGCGCCGGAGAAAATGTAATGGGCAAGCCCGCGAACCGTTCCATGCGCACCGCGCCTCCGCGCCGCTCCGGCGGCAGTTTCCTGCTCGGCATGTTCGTCGGCGTCATCCTAGGGCTGGGGATCGCGCTTGGCGTCGCCTTCTACCTCAACAAGACGCCGCTGCCGTTCCTCGGCAAAAGCAGGCCGGCGGGCGAAGGCAAGGACGTCCCGGTGCAGCCGCAGAAGCCGATCGCGGGCATGCCGCAGGGCGGCGCCAAGGGCGTGGAAAGGGAAAAACCCAAGTTCGACTTCTACAAGATCCTGCCCGGCGGCGAGGAGCCGGTCACGGAGAAGGAATTGAAGGAGGCGGCCAAAGCGGCAGTCAAGGGTCAACCGGAGGTCGCGAAGGGCGTTTATTTCATCCAGGCGGGATCGTTCCAGAACCCGGCCGATGCGGACAACCAGAAGGCGAAGATCGCGCTGCTCGGCTTTGAATCGAGCGTCGATCCCACCCCGCTGCCAGACAAAGGCACCTGGTATCGCGTACGAATGGGGCCCTATACCTCGCTGGAGGATCTGAACCGAGTGCGGCGCGTGCTGTCACAGAACGGGATCGATGCAAACCTGGTCAGAGCGAAAGACCCCGCTACCAAAGACAACTAGGCAACCACCCGGAAAACGCCACCGATGAACAGACTCCGCAGGACCCTGATCTCCGCCGTCGCGCTTGCCGCGATGCCGGCCTCCCTGGCGCTGCGCGCGCAACCGGCTGGCGAAGGGAGCTACACCACCCTCAAGACCGTATTGCAGACCGAGGATCCGGCCAAGGTCGAGGTCGCGGAGTTCTTCTGGTACGGCTGCATTCACTGCTACAACTTCGAGCCCCTGCTCGAGGCCTGGGTGCCGAAATTGCCGCCGGACGTCAAATTCCGCCGCATCCCGGCGGTCTTCGGCGAACCGCGCGGCATGAACGACGCGGCGATTTACTACTCGTTCGAGGCGCTCGGCCTGCTGAACAAGCTGCACCGCCCGCTGTTCGACGCCATCCACAAGGACCGGCTGCGGACCGACAATCCGGCCGCGCTCGGCGAATGGCTTGCCAGGAACGGCCTCGACGCGAAGAAATTCGACGCGACGATGAAATCCTTCGGCGTGCAGAGCAAGGTGAAGCGCGCGGGCCTGCTGACTGCGGGTGCGCGCATCGACGGCACGCCAGCCATATTGGTGCAGGGCCGCTACACCATCAGCGCCGAGCAGGGCGGGTCGCTCGAAGGCATGCTGGTCAACGCCCAGCAACTGCTCCCGCTGGCGCGCAAGGCCCTCGCGACCGCGAAATAGCGCCATGACGCCGCGCGGCGTCCGCATCTGAACAGAATCGTCAGCCTCGTTCCGTCGATCACCGAGTTGGTCTGCGAGCTTGGCCTCGCCGACCAGCTGGTCGGGCGCACCGGCTTCTGCATCCACCCGAAGACTGCGCTCAAGTCCGTCCCCAAGGTGGGCGGCACCAAGTCCGTCAACCTGAAAAAAATCCGCGAACTCGCGCCCACGCACGTCATCGTCAATGTCGACGAGAACAGGAAGGAAACCGCGGACGCGCTCGCGCGGTTCGTGCCGAACGTCATCGTCACGCATCCGCTCGCGCCGCTGGACAACTTCGTCCTCTACCGGCAGGTCGGCAAAGCATTCGGCAGGGAGCGCGAAGCGGAAATGTTGTGCGACCGGTTCGATCTTGCTTTCCGTGCCGTCCAGGAAAGAATCTTCGAGAAAAAGAAGGCCCTCTACCTCATCTGGAAGGATCCCTGGATGACAGTATCGCGCGACACCTATGTGTCACGCATGCTTGGGCTGTTCGGGCTTCAGACGGTTCCGGAAACCGCTGAATCACGCTATCCGAAACTGACGAACCTCGATGTTGGCGCAGAGACCATCCTGCTTTCGACAGAGCCCTATCGGTTCGGAGAGAAGCACAGGAAGGATCTGGAACAGCAGACGAAGCTCCCCGTGCATCTCATCGACGGCGAGATGACTTCCTGGTACGGGCCGCGCGCGATCGAGGGGCTGCGCTACTTGGCGGACTTCAGGCGCAGCATCACGTAGCTGCCGGGGGCATCCTCGAGGGGATTCTGCGGCGTCCTCGCCGGCACCTTGTCACCGGCGTTGCGCGCGTCCATCCAGGACTGCCAGTCTTCCCACCACGAACCGGGACGCTGGGTCGCGGTCTTGAACCAGTCCTCCGCCGAACCGGGACGCGCCTCGTTGGTCCAGTAGTGGTACTTCTTCGCCGACGGCGGATTGACGATGCCGGCGATGTGGCCCGAGCCGCCGAGCACGAAGCGCACGTCGCCGCCGAGGTACTGCGAACCCTTGTAAGTGGTCTTCCAGGGCGCGATGTGGTCTTCCGCGGTCGAGATGAAGTAGGCGGGCACCTGAACCTTCGACAGGTCGATCGGCACGCCTTCCAGCGTGATCCCGCCCGGCACGCCGAGCAGGTTCTTCAGGTACATGTTCCTGAGATAGAAACTGTGCATGCGCGCCGGCATGCGCGTCGCGTCCGAGTTCCAGTACAGCAGGTCGAACGGAAACGGATCCTTGCCCATCAGGTAGTTGTTGATGACGAAAGACCAGACCAGGTCGTTGGCGCGCAGCAGGTTGAAGGTCGAGGCCATCTCCGAGCCCTCGAGGTAGCCGCGCTCGTTCATTTTCTTCTCGAGGTTGTCGACCTGCGCCTCGTCGATGAACACGCCCAGCTCGCCGGGCGCGGAAAAATCGAGCAGCGCGACGAAAAAAGTCGCGGACGCGACACGGTCCTCGCCTTTCGAGGCCAGGTAGGCCAGGGTCGCCCCGAGCAGCGTGCCGCCCAGGCAGTAGCCGATGAAATTGACCTTGCGTTCGCCGGTTGCCTTCTCCACCGCCTCCAGCGCCGCCAGCGGCCCCTGCTTCATGTAGTCCTCGAAGCCCATTTGCGCCAGGCGCGCGTCCGGATTCACCCAGGACAGCACGAACACCGTGTGTCCCTGGTCGAGCGCCCACTTGATGAAGGAATTCGACGGCCTCAGGTCGAGGATGTAGTACTTGTTGATCCAGGGCGGAATGATCACGAGCGGCGTCCTGTAGGCCTCCTGCGTGGTCGGCTGGAACTGGATCAGCTGCATGAGGTCCGTCTGGAACACGACCTTGCCCGGCGTGGTGGCGACGTTGCGGCCGAGCTTGAAGGCCTTTTCGTCGGTCATGCTGATGCCGCCCTTTTCCATGTCCGAGAGCAGGTTGTTCAACCCCTTGAGCAGGTTCTGGCCGCCGCTGGCGAGCGTCTCGCGCAGCACCTGGGGATTGGTCATCGCAAAATTGGACGGCGACAGTGCATCTACGTACTGGCGGGTGAAAAAGGCCACCTTCTTCTCCGATTCGGGCGACAGGCCTTCCACGCTCGCCACCGCATGCTGGATATGGCGCGCGGTGATGAGGTAGGACTGCTTCATGTAGTCGAAGAGGAAATTCGAGCTCCAGTCGTCGTCCTTGAAGCGGCCGTCGCCCCTGGCCGGCGCGGCGACCGGGCCCGTCTGCAGGCCCATCACCTTCATCCAGCTCGACTGCCAGAGCTGCATGTAGTCGAGCATCAGATTGGTGGAGAACGCGGCCAACCCCGCCGGATTCGAAAGCATCTTCGAATACAGATCCATGTAAGCCTTGGCGATGCCCAGTTCGTCGCTTGCCGCGGAAGACAGACTGGAGGCGTGGTCTTTCTTCGCGAATTCGCCGAGCAGCTTGGCGGAGCGCTCCGCCACCTCGTGCAGTACCTGCGCAGCCTGGTCCGGGTCCATCGGCATCGTCTTTTTGTCCATCGTTCCTCCCCTAGCCCGGCGCGAAACGCGCCACGCCGTCCGCACCGACGCTGCGTGCGAGCCGGCCATCGTAGTGCAGGTGATGCAGGTGGGCGATCGCCTCGCCCAGTGCGAAAAAGATCTGGCTGGTATCCAGCTTGCGCTTGAACAGGATTTCCAGCACGTCGGCGGCGGCGCGCGGCGCTTGCGCGCAGGCCGCGCGCAGTTCGGCCAGGCGCTCGGCGTGGTGCGCTTCCAGCTGGGCGACACGCGCGTGCGCGCCGCGGAACGGCAGGCCGTGGGAGGGCAGGACGAGGACATCGCCGGGCAGGCTGCGATAGCGCGCGATCGATTCCAGGAACAGGCGCAGCGGGTTCGACAGCGGATCGATGGGCCGAACCGCGACGTTGGTCGAGATGCGCGGCAGCAGCATGTCGCCCGAGATCAGGACGTTCGCCGCCTCGCAGTAAAGCGAGGCGTGCTCGGGCGCGTGGCCAAAGCCGATCATGACCTTCCAGCTGTTGGCGCCGATCGCGACCGAGTCGCCTTCGTAGAGGCGCCGGTGGGATATCGGAAAGTCCGGCACCATCTTCCTGTAAAGCCCGCCGCGCGAGAGCAGCGCATTCGCCTGCGTCTCATCCAGCCCATTGGCGCGGAACAGTGCAATCTGAGCCTCCGTGGTATAGCCGGCGGAGCTGTTGCGCGCCGCATGCACGGTGAGAAATTCGCCACGCGTCATCCACAATTCGGCCCCGCTGCGCGCGCACAGCCAGGCGGCGTTGCCCGCGTGGTCGGGATGGTAGTGCGTGACCAGCACCCGCTTCACCGGCCTGTCGGCCAGCATCTCGGAAAAGATCCGGTCCCACAGCGCGCGGGTGGACTCGTTGCCGAGGCCGGTATCGATCAGCAGCCAGGCGCCGTCGTCTTCCAGCGCCCAGAGGTTGATGTGATCGAGCGCGAAGGGCAGTGCCATGCGCAGCCAGTGCACGCCGGGCGCGATCTGCATCGTCGTGCCGGGCGCAGGCGGATTTGGGAATGGATAGTCGGGAGCGGTCACGCCCGGGTTTGTCGAGCTAGAATCTCTGCACCCTACCATGCAGCCTAGCGAAAAGGAACGCGCCGAATTTTCCATCGGCGAGCTGGCGAGCGAATTCGACGTCACGCCGCGCGCGATCCGCTTTTACGAGGACCACGGCCTGCTCGCGCCGAAACGCGCCGGCCAGCGCCGCATCTACTCGCCGCGCGACCGCACGCGCCTGAAGCTCACGCTGCGCGGCAAGCGCCTGGGCCTGACGCTGTCGGAAATCCGCGAACTGATCGACATGTACGAGCCCGGGCGCGACGAACGCCCGCAACTCAAGCGCTTCCTTGCCGTGCTGGAGACGCACAGGGCGAGCCTCGAGCAGCAGCGCGCCGACATCCAGGCGCAACTCACCGAGCTGGAGGCCTTCGAGAAGAAGATCCGCAAGCAGCTCAGGCCTAGTTGACGTTTACGTAAACGTCAAGTAACGTCGCGGGTTTTCCCTCTTCCGAGCATGAACTACCCCTTCCTTCGCTTCGCGCACGGCGAAACCATCGACCTGCTGAGGGACTCGGTGCGCAGTTTTGCCGCCGCCGAGATCGCGCCGCGCGCGGCTCAGATCGACGCCACGAACCAGTTCCCGCCGGACTTGTGGCGCAAGCTCGGGGCGCTCGGCCTGCTCGGCATCACCGTCGAGGAGGAATACGGCGGCACGCAAATGGGCTATCTCGCCCACATCGTCGCGATGGAGGAAGTCAGCCGCGCCTCGGCTTCGGTGGGACTGTCCTACGGCGCGCATTCCAACCTGTGCGTGAACCAGATCCGCCGCAACGGCAGCGATGCGCAGAGGAAAAAGTATCTGCCGAAGCTGATTTCCGGCGAGCATGTCGGCGCACTCGCGATGTCCGAGCCCGGCGCAGGTTCGGACGTGGTCGGCATGAAATTGAAAGCCGTGCGGGTGAAAAGCGGGCACGGCGATCACTATGTGCTGAACGGCAACAAGATGTGGATCACCAACGGGCCCGACGCCGACGTCCTCGTCATTTATGCGAAAGGCGAAGGCATCACCGCCTTCATCGTGGAAAAGGGCATGCAGGGATTCTCCACGGCGCAGAAACTGGACAAGCTCGGCATGCGCGGCTCGAACACCTGCGAGCTCGTGTTCCGCGATTGCAGGGTGCCGGCGCAGAACGTGCTCGGCGAGGAAGGCAAGGGCGTGAAGGTCCTGATGTCGGGCCTCGACTACGAGCGCGCGGTACTCGCGGGCGGCCCGCTCGGCATCATGGGCGCCTGCCTGGATGCCGTGCTGCCCTATGTGCACGAACGAAAGCAGTTCGGCCAGCCGATCGGCGAATTCCAGTTGATGCAGGGCAAGCTCGCCGACATGTACGCCACCTATTCCGCCTGCCGCGCCTATGTCTACGCCGTCGGCCAGGCGCTCGATCGCGGCGAGACCACGCGCAAGGACGCCGCCGGCGCGATCCTCTACGCCGCCGAAAAGGCGACCTGGATGGCGGGCGAGGCGATCCAGGCGCTGGGCGGCATGGGCTATATCAACGAATCGCCGACAGGGCGCCTGTGGCGCGATGCCAAGCTCTACGAAATCGGCGCCGGCACCTCCGAGATCCGCCGCTGGCTCATCGGCCGCGAGTTGTTCGCCGAATCCAAATGACCGACATCACCGAACTGTTCAAGCGCAACCGCGCCTGGGCGAACGACATGCAGACCGCCGACCCGGCGTTCTTCAGCAGCCTCGCCAACCAGCAATCGCCCGAATTCCTCTGGATCGGCTGCTCGGACAGCCGGGTGCCGGCCAACCAGATTACCGGGCTTGCGCCGGGCGAAGTCTTCGTGCACCGCAACGTCGCCAACCTCGTGGTGCACACCGACCTGAATTGCCTGTCGGTGCTGCAATTCGCGGTGGACCTGCTGCGCGTGCGCCACGTCATCGTCTGCGGCCACTACGGCTGCAGCGGCGTGCACGCCGCGCTGCACGGCCACAAGGTGGGCCTCGCCGACAACTGGCTGCGCCATGTCCAGGACGTATCGGAAAACCACGCGACCGAGCTGGATGCCATCGCGGATCCCGCCGCGCGCGCACGCCGGCTTTGCGAACTGAACGTGATCGAGCAGGTGCGGCACGTCTGCGATGCGACCGTGGTGCAGGACGCCTGGGCGGCCGGCCGGCCGCTCGCCGTGCACGGCTGGATTTACGGGGTTGAGAACGGATTGCTGCGCGATCTCGGCTGCTCGCGCGAAGGTCCCGGGCCGTGAGCGCACGGATCGAAACCGGCCGGATCGAAACCGGCCGGGTTGAAACCGGCTGGGTTGAAACCTACCGGGGCGCCGTGTATCCCTGGCACTGCGACCATATGGGACACATGAACGTGATGTGGTACGTGGGCAAGTTCGACGAGGCGACCTGGAATCTTTTTTCCGCGATCGGCATCTCGCCCGCCTTCCTGCGCGACAATCACCGGGCCATGGCGGCGGTGCAGCAGAACATCACCTACAAGCGCGAGCTGCTTTCGGGCGACGTGGTCGCGGTGCGCTCAGGAATGCTCGAGATGCGCGAGAAGGTCGCGAAGTTCGTGCATGAGATGCGCCAGGCGCAGACCGGCGAAGTCTCCGCGGTCTGCGTGCTGACCGCCGTGCACATGGACAGCCGGGCAAGAAAATCCACCGCCTTTCCGGCCGAATTCATCGCGCGCGGCAAAACCATGCTCTGCGAATACGAGGTCGAGCGGTGAGGCTGTCGACACCGTTGTCGGCGAAACTTGGGCTCTCCTCGCCGATCATTCAGGCGCCGATGGCGGGCGGCCCGTCCTCGCAGGAACTGGTCGCGGCCTGCTCGGCCGCAGGCGTACTGGGCTCCTTCGGCTTCGCCTATACGCAGCCCGACGACATGAAGAAGCAGGCGGCCTGGGTGCGCGCAAAGACCGACCGGCCGTTCGGCATCAACCTGTTCACCTCGGCGGTGCCGGGCCAGATCGAGGCCGGCGCCCAGCGCGGCGCGCTCGAAGCGGTCGCTGGCTACTACGAGGAATTCGGCCTGCCCGCGCCCGAGCCGGTGAATGCACCCTACGCGCCGGATCTTGAGGCACAGCTCGCGGCTGTCGAGGAGATTGCACCGCGGGTTTTTACCGTGCACTTGTCTGATCTTCCGGCAAAGAACATTGGAAATCTGAAAGCAAAGAACATTCTTCTCGGCGGTAGTGCCACCTGCGTCGCGGAAGCTCAGCGCCTGGAATCGCTGGGCTTCGACTTCGTCATCGCGCAGGGCGGCGAGGCGGGCGGCCATCGCGGGTCCTACCTGCGCGACCCCTACCAGTCGCTCACCGGCACGCTCGCGCTCACGCGCCTAATCGCGCGCGCGGTGAAACTCCCCGTGGTCGCTGCGGGCGGCATCATGGACGGCGCAGGCATCGCCGCATCCCTGGCGCTCGGTGCGCAGCTCGCGCAACTCGGCACCGCCTTCGTAACGTGCCCGGAAAGCGGGGCGTCCCAGGTTCACAAGGATCTCTTGTTGAAAGCAACAGAAGACACGACCCGGATTACCGAGAAATTTTCCGGCAAACCGGCGCGCGGCCTCGCCAACCGGTTCATGGCCGAAATGGCGGCAAAGAACGCGCCGCCACTCGCCTTTCCCGCGCAGAACTCGGTCACGGGCAAGCTGCGGCAGGCATCTGCAAAAGCCGGCAAGCCCGATTTCATCGCATTGTGGGCCGGCCAGGCGGCGCCGCTGGCGCGTGCCCTGCCTGCCGCCGCACTGGTCGCCAAGCTGGAGGCGGAAACCATCGAAGCCATCCAGATGCTGAAAGGAGTCGTCCATGAAAACTGATCCGATCGTCATCGTTGCCGCCGCCCGGACGCCGATGGGCGCCTTCCAGGGCGAATTGAAGAGCTTTGCCGCGCCTGAGCTGGGCGCCGCCGCGATTCGCGCGGCGGTGGAACGCGCGAAGCTGAAGCCGGAGGATGTGCAGGAAGTCCTGATGGGCTGCGTGCTGCCCGCGGGCCAGGGCCAGGCGCCGGCGCGCCAGGCAGCGCTGGGGGCCGGGCTTTCCCTCGCCACCGGCTGCACCACCGTCAACAAGATGTGCGGCTCGGGCATGAAGGCAGCGATGTTCGCGCACGATTCTCTGGTTGCAGGAACCGTGGATATCGTCGTTGCCGGCGGCATGGAGTCGATGACCAATGCGCCCTACCTGCTGCCCAAGGCGCGCGCCGGCCTGCGCATGGGCCACGGCCAGCTGATCGACCATATGTTCTACGACGGCCTGGAAGACGCCTACGACAAGGGCCGGCTCATGGGGACGTTTGCCGAGGAATGCGCGCAGAGTTTTTCCTTTACCAGGGAATCCCAAGACAAGTTTGCGATCACCTCGCTGCAACGCGCGCAAAAAGCAAACAAGGAAGGCTGGTTTGCCTGGGAAACCACGCCGATCGCGATCAAGTCCGGCAAGGACGAGAAATTCGTCGAAACCGACGAGCAGCCGTTCAAGGCCAACCTGGACAAGATCCCCACGCTCAAGCCCGCGTTCCGCAAGGACGGCACGGTAACGGCGGCAAATTCCTCCTCCATCTCCGATGGCGCCGCGGCGCTGGTGCTGATGCGGCGCTCAACGGCCGAGCAACGCGGCCTCGTACCGCTGGCGACGATCATTGGCCATTCGACGCACGCGCAGGCGCCTGCGTTGTTCACGACGGCACCGGTTGGGGCGATCAGGAAACTGCTCGATAAGACCCATTGGAAAGCGGAGAACGTCGACCTCTACGAAATCAACGAAGCCTTCGCGGTGGTGACCATGGCGGCCATGCAGGAGCACAAGCTGCCGCACGACAAGGTCAACGTGCACGGCGGCGCCTGCGCGCTCGGCCACCCGATCGGCGCCTCGGGCGCGCGCATCCTGGTCACCCTGATCGGCGCGCTGCGCAAGTACGGCGGCAAGCGCGGCGTGGCGTCGCTGTGCATCGGCGGCGGCGAGGCCACCGCCATGGCCATCGAACTCGCATGAGGACGAGCAAGTCGGCGCTGCAGAAGCTGCTGGGACGCTCGCGGTTCGTCAGCGGCTACGGCCTCAAGCTGGTGTCGGTCTCCGACACGGAGTGCACCATCGCCATGCCGTTCCGAAAAGCCTTCGAGCGCCCCGGCGGCACGGTAAACGGCCCGGCCTTCATGGCGGCCGCCGACTGCGCGATGTGGCTGGCGATCAAGCGCCACATCGGAATCGAGCATGACGCGGTGACCTCCGAACTGAACACGGCCTTTCTCAACGCCGCGCGGCGCCAGACGGTGTATTGCACGGCGCGCGTGCTCAAGCTCGGCAAACGCATCATCTATGGCGTCGCGGAATGTCACGACAGGCGCGGCAAGCTGTTCACGCACCACAGCGTGACCTACGCGCGCATCTGACGAATCCGATCCCATGCCGGTCATCAAGAGCCAGCTCAACCCGCGTTCGGAGGATTTCCGCGCCAACGCCGCGCGCATGCGCGGGCTGGTGGAGGATCTGAAGCAGAAGGCCGCCGCAATCTCGCTGGGCGGCGACGAGGCGGCGCGCAAAAAGCATACTTCGCGCGGCAAGCTGCTGGTCAGGGACCGCGTGCGCACCCTGCTTGACCCGGGCTCGCCGTTTCTCGAAATCGGCCAGCTCGCTGCCTACGGCATGTACGGCGGCGACGTGCCTTCGGCCTCGATGGTGGCCGGCATCGGCCGCGTGTCGGGACGCGAATGCGTGGTCGTCGCCAACGACGCCACCGTCAAGGGCGGCACCTATTTTCCGATGACCGTGAAGAAGCACCTGCGCGCACAGGAGATCGCGCTGCAGAACCGCCTGCCCTGCATCTACCTGGTCGATTCCGGCGGCGCCAACCTGCCCAGCCAGGATGAAGTGTTTCCCGACCGCGAGCACTTCGGGCGCATCTTCTACAACCAGGCGAACCTCTCGGCGCTGGGCATCCCGCAGCTCGCCTGCGTGATGGGCTCGTGCACGGCGGGCGGCGCCTACGTCCCGGCGATGTCGGACGAGTCGATCATCGTCAAGGGCCAGGGCACTATTTTCCTCGGCGGGCCGCCGATCGTGAAAGCGGCCACCGGCGAGATCGTCACCGCCGAAGAGCTGGGCGGCGCCGAGGTGCACACGCGCGTCTCTGGCGTGTCGGACCATTACGCGCTGAACGACGCGCACGCGCTGGCGATCGTGCGGAGGATTGTTGCCGGTTTGAATTACAACAAACAGGTGTCTTTAAAAACTCAATTGCCGAAAGATCCACTCTATCCAGCCGAGGAAATCTACGGCGTGATCCCGGCCGAGGCACGCAAGCCCTACGACGTGCGCGAGATCATCGCGCGTATCGTCGACGGCTCGGAGCTGGACGAGTTCAAGGCCAATTACGGAACCACGCTGGTGACGGGCTTCGCGCACCTGCACGGCTATCCGCTCGCGATCCTCGCCAACAACGGCGTGCTGTTCTCCGAGTCCTCGCTGAAGGCGACGCACTTCATCGAACTGGCCTGCCAGCGCGGCATTCCGCTGCTTTTCCTGCAGAACATCACGGGTTACATGGTCGGCAAGAAATACGAGGCCGGCGGCATCGCCAAGGACGGCGCCAAAATGGTGACCGCGGTGGCGACCGCGAAAGTGCCGAAGTTCACCGCCATCGTCGGCGGCTCCTACGGCGCCGGTAACTACGGCATGTGCGGACGCGCCTACTCGCCGCGCTTCCTGTGGATGTGGCCGAACGCGCGCATCTCGGTGCTGGGCGGCGAGCAGGCGGCGAGCGTGCTGGCCACCGTCCGGGGCAACTTCAAGTCGAAGGAAGACGAAGACGCATTCAAGAATCCGATCCGCGAGCAGTACGAGCGCCAGGGCCATCCCTACTACGCGAGCGCGCGGCTGTGGGATGACGGCGTGGTGGACCCGGCCGACATGCGCCGGCTGCTCGGCCTCGCGATTTCGGCTTCGCTGAACGCCCCGATCGAGGAAACGAAGTTCGGCGTGTTCAGGATGTAACCCTTTTGGATGCAGGAGCCATGTCAGACAAGCTGATCGTCGAAAAACGCAACACCGTCGCCATCGTCACGCTGAACCGCCCCGAGGTTCGCAACGCCTTCGACGATGTTTTGATCGCGGATTTGACTGAAGTTTTTCTGGATATAGAGAAAGACGACACGGTCCGCGTCATGGTGCTAGCGGGCGCTGGAAAGGCATTCTGCGCCGGCGCCGACCTGAACTGGATGAAGCGCATGGCGGGCTACGGCTACGAGGACAACCTCAAGGACGCCAACGCGCTCGCCCGGATGCTGAAGACGCTCGACCGCATGTCCAAGCCGACGATCGCGCGCGTGCACGGGCCGGCCTACGCTGGCGGCGTGGGCCTGGTCGCGGCCTGCGACATCGCCATCGGTTCGCAGGCGGCGGATTTCTGCCTGACCGAAGTAAAGCTCGGCCTGTCGCCCGCCACCATCAGCCCCTACGTGGTGCGCGCCATGGGCGAGCGCCTCGCGCGGCGCTATTTCCTCACCGGCGAAGTGATCGACGCCGGCGAGGCCTACCGCCTGCGCTTGCTCTCGGATGTCTGCCCGCCCGAAGAGCTGGATGGCACGATCAACGCGCTCCTCGGCCACCTGGTGGTCGGCGGCAGGCAAGCGCATGCCAGGATCAAGGACCTCGTGCGCGCGGTGGGTACGGGCGCGGTGGACGACGCGATGATCGCCGACACCGCGAAGCGCATCGCCGAGATCCGCGTCTCGCCCGAAGGCCGCGAGGGCATCGCTTCCTTCATCGAAAAGCGCAAGCCCGCATGGGTCAGGGATTTCGAGGCGGTGCGCGTCAAGCCGCCGAGGAAGAAGAAGTAGCGTGTTCCGCAAAATCCTTATCGCCAATCGCGGCGAGATCGCCTGCCGTGTCATCGCCGCCGCGCGCGCGATGGGCGTCCGCACGGTGGCCGTGTATTCGGACGCCGACCGGGACGCGCGCCACGTGGCGCTCGCCGACGAGGCGCGCCGCATCGGCCCACCGGAGGCGCGCGCCAGCTACCTGAATACGGAGGCCATCCTGGCCGCCGCGCGGGAGACTGGGGCCGAGGCGGTCCATCCCGGTTACGGCTTTCTGTCGGAGAACGAGGGTTTCGCCGCAGCCTGCGCGAAGGCCGGCATCGTCTTCATCGGTCCGTCGCCCGAAGCGATCGCCGCGATGGGAGACAAGTCGGCCGCCAAGCGGCTGATGGAGAAGGCCGGTGTGCCGCTGGTGCCTGGCTACCACGGCGAGAACCAGGATCCCGCGTTTCTTCAGAAGGAAGCCGACAAGATCGGTTACCCGGTGCTGATCAAGGCCTCGGCCGGTGGCGGCGGCAAGGGCATGAAGGTCGCCGCAGACGCGAAAGGCTTCGCCGCAGCGCTGGAATCGGCCAGGCGCGAGGCGAAGTCCGCGTTCGGCGACGACCGCGTGCTGGTGGAGAAGTATCTCGACCGCCCGCGCCACATCGAGGTCCAGGTGCTCGGCGATGCGCAAGGTAACCTCGTCTACCTGTTCGAGCGCGACTGCTCGGTGCAGCGCCGCCACCAGAAGGTGCTGGAGGAGGCGCCGGCCCCGGGCCTGAGCGCGCAGCGGCGCAAAGCCATGGGCGAAGCGGCGGTCGCCGCGGCGAAATCGATCCACTACCGCGGCGCCGGCACCGTCGAATTCATCGCCGGCCAGGACGGCACGTTCTACTTCATGGAGATGAATACGCGCCTGCAGGTCGAGCATCCGGTCACCGAGATGGTCACCGGCATCGACCTGGTGAAGTGGCAAATTGCCGTGGCCGCGGGCGAGCCGCTGCCGTTGAAGCAGGCCCAGATTCAATTGAACGGCCACGCCATCGAAGCGCGCATCTACGCCGAAAACCCGGACAAGGGCTTCCTGCCCTCCACCGGCACATTGCGGCACCTGCGCGCGCCGCGCGGGGGCGAATTCTCGCCGCAGGCGGGCACGGTGCGCGTGGATTCAGGCGTGCGCGAGGGCGACGCCATCACGCCGCATTACGACCCGATGATCGCCAAGCTCATCGTCTGGGGCGAAGACCGCGCAATCGCCCTCGGCCGGATGCACGCGGCGCTCGCGGACTACGAAATCGTCGGCGTCGCGACCAACGTCGCGTTCCTCGCGCGCACGGTTGCGAGCAAGGCCTTCTCCGGCGCGGATCTGGACACCGGGCTGATCGAGCGCTCGCGCGCGGAGCTGTTTCCGGTCGATGCGGGCGCCAGCGACCAGGACCTCGCGGCGGCCGCGCTCGCCGAGCTGCTGGCCGAACAGGCCCAGGCGACCGCTGCCGCGCGCGCTTCCGGCGACCCGCACTCGCCCTGGAACATCGTCGACGGCTGGCGGCTGAACCTGGGCTCCCATCACGAACTGGTTTTTGCTTTTGCGGAAAAGGTTTTCCCAGTCCAGATCCACTTCACGCCCTCTGGATACCGGCTCGAGATCGCCGGGCGTGAATTTGCCTTCGGCGGCCGTGAAGAGAACGGCATGCTGCAGGTGACCTTGAGCGACGCTTCGTTCCGCGTGCGCGCAGTGCGAGATGGTGCCCGCTGGCACCTGTTCCGCGACGGGCGGCACCGCGTGCTGGCGCTGCAGAGCGCGCAGACGGCGCCCGAACCGGACGCGGCCCTGGGTTCGCTGGCCGCGCCGATGCCCGGCAAGGTGCTGCAGGTGCTGGTCGCCGTCGGCGCCCCGGTAGCGAAGGGCGCGCCTCTGGTCATTCTCGAGGCGATGAAGATGGAGCACACCATTGCCGCGCCGCGCGACGGCCGCGTCGCGGAGATCCACTTCAAGGCCGGCGAACAGGTGAACGAGGGGGTCGAGTTGCTGAGATTGGAGGCGACATGAAATTGCCCGCCAAGGTGCGCATCGTCGATGTCGGCCCGCGCGACGGGTTGCAGAACGAAAAGGGCGAAGTCCCGACCGCGATCAAGCTGGAACTGATCGAGCGCCTCGCCGACGCCGGCCTGCGCGCGGTCGAAGCCACTGCCTTCGTTTCGCCGAAGTGGATCCCCCAGATGGCGGACCACACCGAGGTGCTGGAACGCATCCGCAGGAAGCCGGGTGTCTCGTATCCGGTGCTGACGCCGAACCTGAAGGGCTTCGAGGCGGCAAAGGCAGCCGGCGCAACCGAGGTCGCCGTCTTCGGCGCGGCATCGGAAGCCTTTTCGAAGAAGAACATCAATTGTTCCATCGCCGAATCGCTGGAGCGTTTCCGGCCGGTGGTGGATGCCGCGAAGCAGTCCGGCATCAAGGTGCGCGGCTACATCTCCTGTGTCGTCGCCTGCCCCTATGAAGGCGAAGTAAAACCGGGCAAGGTGGCCGAGGTTGCCGGCGCGCTCTACGACATGGGCTGCTACGAAATATCGCTCGGCGACACCATCGGCGCCGGCACGCCCGGCAGGATGCAGGCGATGATCGAGGCGTGCCTGAAGCGCGTGCCGGCGGAAAAACTCGCGGGCCACTACCACGACACCTACGGCCAGGCGCTTGCCAACATCTACGCCTCGATGGAGCTCGGCGTCGCCACCTTCGATTCGTCCGTTTCCGGACTGGGCGGCTGCCCCTACGCCAAGGGCGCCTCGGGCAACGTCGCCACCGAGGACGTGGTCTACATGCTTCACGGTCTTGGAATCGAGACCGGAATCGACCTCGATAAGGTCGTCGATACTGGCTTGTGGATTTCTTCTATTTTGAGAAGAAATTCAAATTCCAAAGTCGGCCTCGCCATCGCCGCCAAACGCGCCTGATGGAGTCGCCCTGCACCAAGGTCTGTGTCATGGACGCGGACGGCCGCTACTGCATGGGGTGCTCGCGCACGCTGGACGAGATTGTGCGCTGGGGCACGATGGACGATGCCGAGCGCGCGGCGGTCATCGCACTTCTGCCGGCACGGCGCCCGCAATCCGCCGACGCAGCGCAATCCGGCTGATCAATCCGCTTCCGCCATCGTCACCGCGTCCAGCATATCGTCGCGCGGCGCAGCGGCGCGCGCGCCCGCGGTGCGCAGGAAGTACAGGTACCCGAATCCGACGATGGCGCAGAACACGCCGAACAGGGCTGCGTTGTAGTAGATCATCGCGGCCAGGGCGAGGACCGCCAGGCCCAGCGCCACGGCCGGGAACAGCGGATAGAACGGCACGCGGTAGGGACGTTCGAGCATCGGCTCGCTGCGCCGCAGCCTGAAGAGCGCGGCCATCGACACGATGTACATGACGATGGCGCCGAACACCGACATTGTCACGATATTGGCGGTGAGTGAATTGTCGTTGTAGGTGATCGCCTGGTCGGAGAAGATCGCCGCGATCCCGACCGCGCCGCCCGCGAGAATCGCCCAATGCGGCGTCCGGAAACGGCGGTTGACGGCCGCAAGCCGGCGCGGAAGGTAACCCGCGCGCGCGAGCGCATAGATCTGCCGCGAGTAGCCCAGGATGATGCCGTGAAAACTCGCGATCAGGCCGAACAGCCCGATCCAGACGAGCATGTGCAGCCAGCCCGAATCCGCGCCGACGACGATCTTCATCGCCTGCGGCAGCGGGTCGTTGATATTGCTGTACTGGCGCCAGTCGCCGACGCCGCCTGCCGCGATCATCACGCCGATTGCCAGCAGGACCAGCGTCAGGATGCCGGCAATGTAGGCCCTGGGTATCGTCTTGCGCGGGTTCTCGGCTTCCTCTGCCGCCATGGCAACACCTTCGATGGCAAGGAAAAACCAGATTGCGAACGGCACGGCCGCGAACATGCCGCTGATCGCGGCGCTCGAGAAAGTGTCGCTGCCGGCCCAGCCATGCGCGACGAAATTGGCCGCCGAGAACCCCGGCGCCACCACGCCGATGAACACCAGCAGCTCGAAGATCGCCAGCAGCGTGACGATCAGCTCGAAGGTGGCGGCGATCGTCACGCCGATGAGGTTGAGGAACATGAAGACCGCGTACGCCCCCAGCGCGGCGTGCTTGGTGTCGAGCGACGGGAACTGCACGTTCAGGTAGGCGCCGATCGCGAGCGAGATTGCCGGCGGCGCGAACACGAATTCGACCAGCGTCGCGATGCCGGCGAGGTATCCGCCGGCCGGTCCGAACGCGCGCCGCGCATAGGCGAACGGCCCGCCGGCATGCGGGATCGCCGTCGTCAATTCGGTGAAGCTGAAGATGAACGTGGTGTACATCGCCGCGACCACCAGCGAGGTGACGAGAAAGCCGAGCGTGCCGGCGCTGCTCCAGCCGTAGCTCCAGCCGAAATACTCGCCGGAAATCACCAGGCCGACGGCGATACCCCAGAGGTGGATGGTCTTCAGCGAGCGCCGCAGCTCGCGGGTGACCGGGGCATTCATTCAGATGTCGCCGAAGTTGCCGTGCCGCCCCTTGCCGGAAGAAAAACGCGCGGCGCCCGCCCTGCCCTCGGCCGCGAGCGCCGGAATGCCGTTCTCCCATTCGTAGCGCATCGCGTCGCGCAGGCCAAGACCCTCCTGGTGGTACACGGAGCGCCGGTCGGCGCGCATGCAGGCCTGGGGGAAGCGCGCGATCTCCTGCGCGAGCGCTTCGGCGCGCGGGCGCGACTGGCCGTCCGGCACCACCTGCTCGCAGAGGCCGATGCGCAAGGCTTCCGCGGCGTCGACTTTCCTGCCGGTGAGGATGAGGTCGAGCGCGCGGCCGCGGCCGACAATGCGCGGCAGGCGCACCGTGCCGCCGTCGATCAGCGGCACGCCCCAGCGCCGGCAGTAGACGCCGAAGTAGGCGGATTCCTCCATCACGCGCAGGTCGCACCAGAGCGCGATCTCGAAGCCGCCGGCGACGGCCGGCCCGGCGACCGCCGCTATGACCGGTTTGTCCAGCACGAGTCGCGTCGGGCCCATAGGACCGCGCACAGCGCGGTGGGGCGCACGCGGCAGCGGCGTCTCGTCGGCCGGAAAAGGTTGCATTTCTATTCCGGCGCCCTGCGCCGCGTGCTTCAGATCGAAGCCGGCGCAGAACGCGCCGCCCTCGCCCCACAGCACGGCCACCGCTGCCTGCGGATCGTGGTCGAATTCCATGAAGGTAGCTTCCAGCGCTTGCGCGCTCGCCGGGTCCATGGCGTTCTTTGCCTCCGGACGCGAGTGGATCACCGTCCAGACCTTGTCCCGCTTTTCAATTCGCACACTCATGACGCTGCCTTTCCGCGAGGAATTGCCTTTCCGCTGTCTCGCCACTTCACCGCGGCGTGGAAACCGTGCTTCGCCGCATACTCCTTGAACCAGACCCCTTCCGGCGTATGGCGCGTGATGCCGTCGAAGAGCGTCGCCATCATCTGCGTGCCCGCGAGGCCCATGTTCTCGTAGGCCTGGTTGATCATGAGTTTTTGCATCATCAGCTGGTTCTTCGGTACGCCGGCCATGCGCCTCGCGAGCGCATCGACCGCCTTGTCGAGTTCCTTCGCGGGCAACGCCTGATAGACCAGGCCCATCTTTTCGGCGGTTTTTCCGTCTACCGTGTCGCCGGTCAGAAGCATGCGCTTCGCCTTTTCCGCGCCCAGCCGGTAGACCCACATCGCGGTGGTCGGGCAGCCCCAGACGCGCGCCGGCATGTAGCCGATCCTCGCGTCCTCGGCCATGATCACGATGTCGGCGCAGAGCGCGATGTCCGACCCGCCGGCGACAGCATAGCCGTGCACCTTGCAGATCACCGGCTTGTAGCTGCGCCAGAGGGAAAAGAAATGGTCGGTGTTCGCCTTCATGCCGCGGTAGTCCTTCATCGGATCCCAGGGCATCGGCTGGTTCCAGCGGTTGCCCGGATCGCCTTCCGCGAATTTCTTCAGGTCGTAACCCGCGCAGAACGCCTTGCCGGCGCCGGCCAGCACGATGACGTGGACACGGTCGTCCTCGTTCGCGGCTTCCACCGCGCGCCGGATTTCGCGCGGCATCTTGTCGTCGATCGCGTTCAGCCGGGCAGGTCGGTTGAGGGTGATACGGGCGATGCGGCCCGCGACCGCGTATTTGAGCGTGATGTATCTCATGGTGCCTCCTTGGGTCTAGGATAACAATCCATGCGCACCGCGATCTGGTATTTCGATTTCATTTCTCCCTTCGCCTACATCTGCCTGCATCGGCTGAAGGAGCTGCCGGCGGACCTGTCGATCGAGTACAGGCCGGTGCTGTTCGCGGGCATCCTGAACCACTGGGGCCAGAAGGGGCCGGCGGAGCTGCCGACCAAGCGCCTCTATACCTACCGCTGGAGCCACTGGTGGGCGAACCGCCTGGGCCTGCCGCTGCGCTTTCCCGCCGCACACCCCTTCAATCCGCTGCACCACTTGCGCCTCGCGATCGCCTGCGGCTCCCGACCCGAGGCGATTCGCGCGATTTTCGAAGACATCTGGACGACAGGAGCCGATGCGTCGGACCCGGAACGGTTTTCGGCGCTGTCAAAAAAACTCGGGATAGCGGAACAAGATCCGAAAGCCAAGGATGTCCTCAGAAACAATACCGAGACGGCAATCGCTCGCGGCGTGTTCGGCGTGCCGACGTTCGATGTGGACGGCGAACTTTTCTGGGGCGCAGATTCGTTGGAATTTCTGCGCGCCTTTGTCGCCGATCCGGCAATTTTGAGAAACACGGAAATGCGGCGCCTCGACGGATTGCCCGTTGCCGCGGCGAGGCGTACTTCCTAGTGCGTGATGTCGTTCACGACCGCCTGATTCGCCGTCTCCCGAAGGTGGAGCTGCATCTGCATATCGAGGGCACGCTCGAGCCCGAGATGATGTTCAGCCTGGCGAACAAGCACGGCATCGCCCTACCCTACGCATCGGTCGATGCGGTCCGCGCCGCGTACGCGTTCCACGATCTGCAGTCGTTTCTCGATCTCTACTATGCCGGCTGCAACGTGCTTCGCGATCGCCAAGACTTCTACGCGCTGGCGATGGCGTACTTCACGCGCGCTCACGCCGACAACATCGTCCACGCAGAGTTGTTCTTCGATCCCCAGACCCATACCGCGCGCGGCGTGGCGCTCGAGGCCGTGTTTGGCGGGCTGCGCGAAGCGATGGGGGACGCGCATCGGCGGTACGGCATCACCTCCGAGCTGATCCTCTGCTTTCTGCGCCATCTGCCCGAGGCGGATGCGTTCGCCACGCTCGAAGCAGCCATGCCGTTTCGCGCGGAATTCGTCGGCGTCGGTCTCGATTCGGGCGAGCGCGGCAACCCGCCGGGCAGGTTCGAGCGTGTGTTCGCGAAAGCGCGAAGCTTCGGGCTGCGGGCGGTCGCGCATGCCGGCGAGGAAGGCCCCGCCGCGTACATCCGCGAGGCGCTGGATCTGCTCAAGGTCGAACGCATCGATCACGGGGTGCACTGCGATGAGGATGCGAACCTGGTCGACCGGCTGGTCCGCGAGCAGATTCCACTCACCATGTGCCCGCTCTCCAACCTCAAGCTGTGCGTCGTACGCGACCTTGGCGCGCACAACTTCGCGCGCCTGCTCCGACAGGGCGTCGCGGTCACCATCAATTCAGACGATCCCGCCTATTTCGGGGGCTACATCGGAGAAAACTACCGCGCCACCGCGTCCGCGCTCGATCTCACTGCCGACGAGCTTGTCGCGGTCGCGAAGAATGCGGTGCGGGCGTCGTTCCTGCCGGCGACCGCCAAAACCGCGCTGCTGGAGCGGATCCAGACCGAGGCAGGCAGCGTAGGAGAGAACGCGCCCTCTAGGCGTACTTCCTGAGATCCTCGATGACCTTGCCGTCGTTCGGCAGGGAACCTGCCTCGACCAATTCCACTTCGCCGCGCAGCTTGGTCAGTTCGCGAATCGACGCCGCGATGGCGTCGGACAGCCCGGCGGGCCGAGTCTTCGCTTCGCACCTGAGCGTCATCCGGTCATTGCCGGTCTCGCCCTCGACCACCAAGCGCGCCTTGATGACCTCCGGATGGCGCCGCACGATCTCGTCGACCTGTTTCGCGGTAACGAACATGGCGCGTACCTTGGTCGACTGATCCGCGCGCCCCATCCAGCCACGGATGCGCGTGTTCGTGCGCCCGCAGGGACTGACGCCGGGAAGGATTGCGGACAGGTCCCCGGTGCCGAAGCGGATCAGCGGGTAGTCCTTGTTGAAGGTCGTGATCACCACTTCTCCGACTTCGCCCGCGGGTACCGGGTCGCCGCTGCCCGGGCGCACGATTTCCAGCAGCAAGCCTTCGTCGAGAATCATCCCCGGGTTGACCGAGCCGTCCGCCGCCAGCGATTCATAGGCGATCGAGCCCAGGTCGGCCGAACCATAGCTCTGCGTGACGCGAACGCCGCTGCCGAGCATCGCCTGGCGCAGCGCCGGCGGCAGGTACTCCGCGCCGACGTGCGCCTTCGTCAGGGACGAAATGTCGCAGCGCATTTCACCCGCCTTTTCCATGATCAGCTTGAGGAACGAAGGCGTGCCGACATAGCCGTCGATCTTCAAGTCGCGGATCGCCGCCACCTGCAGCTCGGTCTGGCCGGTCCCGGCCGGCACCACGGTGCAGCCGATGGCGCGCGCGCCCGATTCGAGCATCGAGCCCGCCGGCGTGAAGTGGTAGGCGAAGGTGTTCACGATCAGGTCGCCTGCACGGAACCCGCCCGCATACAGCGCGCGCGCGGTGCGCCACCAGTCCTTCGCGCTCCCCTCGGGTTCGTAGATCGGGCCGGGGGACATGAATATCTTGGCGAGTTCCGCGACCGGCGTCGCGTTCAACCCGCCAAGCGGCCGTTCCTGCGCCTGCAGCCCGGCCAGGTCGGATTTGCGTGTCACCGGCAACCCCGCAAGTGCCGCGCGGGTTTTTATTTTTTCCGGTTTTACATTCTCGAGAATCCTGGCGAACCCCGGAGCACGTCGCTTGGCGTGTGCGACCAGCTTCGGCAGCGCGGCGAGCAGCGCCGCCTCGCGCTGCTTCGGCGAGCGGATCTCGAGCTTGTCGAAATGATCGGCGGGCCGTTTCTTCAAAGCCAGCGCTTGCGTCTGCGATACGACTTCACGTCGCGGAAGCTCCGGCGTCCGCCGGAGGAAAAGCCCAGGTAGAACTCCTTCACGTCCTCGTTCTGCGCCAGCGCCTTGCCCTCGCCGTCCATGACGACGCGGCCGTTCTCCAGGATGTAGCCGTAGTCGGCATAGCGCAGCGCGATGTTGGTGTTCTGTTCGGCAAGCAGGAAGCTCACCCGCTCCTTGGCGTTGAGCCCCTTGACGATTTCGAAGATCTCCTCCACCAGCTGCGGCGCGAGGCCCATCGAGGGCTCGTCCAGCAGGATCATCCTGGGCCGCGCCATCAGCGCGCGGCCGATCGCGGTCATCTGCTGCTCGCCGCCGGAGGTGTAGCCGGACTGGGAGTGGCGCCTGTCCTTCAAACGCGGGAAATATTCGTAGACGCGCTCCAGTCCCGCCCTGGTTTCGGCGCTGCTGCGCGTGTAGGCGCCGGTGAGCAGGTTCTCCTCCACCGACAGGTGCGCGAAGCAATGGCGCCCTTCCATCACCTGCACCACGCCGCGCTTTACCAGGTCTGAAGGAGTGAGCCGCTCGATGCGCTCGCCCATGTATTCGATGTAACCCTTGGTGACCTCGCCGCGCTCGCCCTTGAGCAGGTTGGAGACCGCGCGCAGCGTGGTGGTCTTGCCCGCGCCGTTGGCGCCGAGCAGCGCGACGATGCTTCCCTCGCGCACGGAAAGTGATACGCCCTTCAGCACGAGAATGACGTGGTTGTAGATCACCTCGATGCCGTTGACGCTGAGCATCACAGGAGCTGCCGACATTGTTGCGTTCCTTCCAAAAAAACGGCGCCGGGTCCGCCCGGCGCCGCTTTGCCCCGCCTTTACCCTGCCGCGATCAGCCCGCTTCCTTGGCGCAGTCGCGCTTGACGATCTTCTTCTCCGCCGCGTATTTCTCGGCGGAGGCGCGGATCATCGGCTTGATGATGGTCGAGTCGGCCCTGAGCAGCGTCCCCTTCTCGATCACCCATTGCTTGCCGTCCCAGGTGTGGATGCCCGCCTGGCTGCCGCCGTGATGGTCGACGCAGCTCGTGCTGACGGGCGACATGAAACCGTCGAAACCGAGCTTCTTGATCGTCGCGGCGTCGATCGACAGGTTCTCCAGCCCCCAGCGCACCTCCTCGCCCTTGAGCGGCTTCTTGCCATATTTGACCTGGGCCTTGCGCACGGCCTCGACGGTCATCATCGCCCCGACCATGCCGCGGTTGTAGAGCACCTGGCCGAGGTCTTCCTTCTTGCCGGTGCCCTGCCCCTTGTCGTAGACGTACTTGACCATGTCCTTGTGAACCTGACCCAGGCCCGCCGGCGCCATGAAGACGAGCGAGTTGTAGCCTTTCGCGCCGTCGCCGGCCGGGGTGACGTCGGGCTCGGCGCCCGACCACCACACGCCGTACATCTTCTCGCGCGGGTAGCCGGTGGCGACCGCCTCCTTGATCGCGGTCGAATTCATCACGCCCCAGCCCCAGAGGAACACATAGTCCGGGCGCTGCTGGCGCACCTGCAGCCAGGTCGCCTTCTGCTCGACGCCCGGATGGGTGACCGGCAGCAGCAGCAGTTCGTAGCCGTGCATCTTGGCGCGCTCCTGCAGCAGCGCGATCGGCTCCTTGCCGTAGGGCGAGTCGTGGTAGACGAGGGCGATCTTCTTGCCCTTCAGTTTGTCCAGACCGCCTTCCTTCTTGCCGATGTGCTGAACCAGCATGTCGGCGGCATCCCAATAGGTTCCGCCGAGCGGGAAGTTCCAGGCGAACACCGTGCCGTCGACCGAGTCCGCCCGGCCGTAGCCGAAGGTGATGATGGGAATCTTGTCGGCGAACGACTTGTCCGTGACCGCGAACGTGATGCCGGTGGACAGCGGATGGAAGGCGGTCGCGCCGGTCGGTCCCTTGCCCTTCAGGCGCTCGTAGCACTCCACGCCTTTGTCCGTGGCGTATCCCGTCTCGCATTCCTCGAAGGTGATTTTCACGCCGCCGATGCCCCCGTCGCGCGCGTTGACCAGCTTCAGGTAGTCGACATAGCCGTTGGCGAACGGTATGCCGTTCGGCGCGTAGGCGCCTGTGCGGTACGACAGCACCGGGAAGAACTGCTCCTTCGCCTGCGCCAGCACCGTGGTACTGCCGATGGCCGCGATGGCTGCGGACACGGCCAACACTGCAATTTTTGCCTTCATTTCGACCCTCCTCCAGTGAACTCCCAACAACATGATAACTCCGTCAGTGCGGGAAAGGCCACAGGCGGAGCTTTTCCTTGCCGATGGCCCACAGGCGGGCCAGTCCGTGCGGCTCGACGATCAGGAAGAACACGATCAGGCCGCCGAAGATCATGAGCGCCAGGTGCGAAGCCATGGCGGTGGACATGGGCATCCCCAGCCATTGCGGGACCTGGTCGAGCAGGATGGGCAGCGTGACGATGAAGGCGGCGCCGAAAAAACTGCCCAGCAGCGAGCCCATGCCGCCGATGATGATCATGAACAGCAGGTTCAGCGACAGCGTCAGGTTGAATGCCAGCGGCTCCCAGGACCCGAGGTAGACGAAGCCCCAGAGGGCGCCCGCGACGCCGCAGTAGAACGCGCTGACGGCGAAAGCCGTCAGCTTGGCGTAGACGGGCCGGATGCCGATCACCTCGGCCGCCACGTCCATGTCGCGCATCGCCATCCATTCGCGGCCGATGTGGCTGCGCACCAGGTTCTTCGCGACCAGCGTGAACACCACGAGGATGCCGAGCAGCAGCAGGTATTTCTCCACCGGCGTGTCCACCCTCCATCCGAACAACTCGATCGGCGCGGTGGACACCGACCCCGAAGGTGAATAGTTGGTGAACCACTTCACGCGCGCGAACAGCCAGTCCATGAAGAACTGCGCGGCCAGCGTCGCCACCGCCAGGTACAGGCCCTTGATGCGCAGGCTGGGGATCCCGAACAGCATGCCGACCGCGGCCGCGATCAGGCCCGAAAGCACCAGCACCACGAGGAAGCTCAGCTGCGGCACGCGCAGCGCAAGGTTGTAGGCCGCGTAGGCGCCGACCGCCATGAAGGCGGCATGGCCGATGGAAATCTGTCCGCAGTAGCCGACCAGCAGGTTCAGGCCGATCGCCGCCAGCGTAAGGATGAGGAACGGGATTAGCAGCGACAGGAACACGTAGTCGGTGACGACGAAAGGCACGACGCCGAACGCGAACACCAGCAGGCCGAGCAGGAAGGCCCGGTCCTGCAGGATCGGCAGCATCTGCTGGTCCGAGGCGTAGGTCGATTTGAACTGGCCGTTTTCCCGATAGAACATGGTTCAGACCCGATCGATGTTTTTTTCGCCGAACAGGCCTTCCGGCCTGACCAGCAGGAACAGCAGCGCCAGCACATAGGCGAACCAGTTCTCGATGCCGCCGCCCGCGAGGTCGAAGGTCTTCACCAGCACGGGGCCGAGGAATACCTCGGCCATCTTCTCGCCGACGCCGATGATGAGGCCGCCGACGATCGCGCCGGCGATCGAGGTGAAGCCGCCGAGGATCACGACGGGAAGCGCTTTCAGCGCCACCTGCGACAGCGAGAACTGCACGCCGAGCTGCGAGCCCCAGATCACGCCCGCGACCAGCGCGACGAAACCGGCGACCGACCAGACGATGACCCAGATGCGGTTGAGGGGGATGCCGATCGACTGCGCGGCCTGGTGGTCGTCCGCAACGGCGCGCAGTGCCCGGCCGGTGGCGGTCTTCTGGAAAAACAGCACCAGGCTACCGACCAGCCCCGCGGCGACCAGAGCGGCGACGAAATCCTCCTTGTTGACCAGGATGCCGCCCTGGAACACCTGGTCCAGGATCATCACCGGTTCCTTGGCGATGCCGAGGTTGATCTTGTAGATGTCGCTGCCCCAGAGGGTCTGGCCGAATCCGTCGAGGAAATAGGTGACGCCCAGCGTCGCCATCAGCAGCGCCACGCCCTCCTGGTTCACGAGCGGCCGCAGCACCAGGCGCTCGATCAGCCAGGCGAGCGCCACCATGATCCCGGTCGCCAGCACGATGGCCAGCCACAGCGGCATCGCCTCGGCGAGCCTCGCCACCGCCAGCGCCGCGAACAGCACCATCGCGCCCTGGGCGAAGTTGAACACGCCGGAGGCCTTGAAGATAAGCGCGAAGCCGAGCGCCACCAGCGAGTAGAGGACGCCCGTCATCAGGCCGCCGAGCAGCACCTCGACGTAGAAGCCGGGGGGCGAAACGCCGGTCGCCAGAGGCAACGCGAGCCCGATGAGCAGGACGGCGCCGAGCGTGAGGACGGGCCAGTGCTTCTTCATTTTTTCAGTGGCTCACGCCAAGGTAAGCATCGATGACCGCCTGGTTGGCGCGCACGACGTCCGGCGTGCCGTCGCCGATCTTCTTGCCGTAATCGAGCACGACGACACGGTCGGAGATGTCCATCACCACACCCATGTCGTGCTCGATCAGGACAATGGTGGTGCCGAACTGGTCGTTGACGTCGAGGATGAAGCGGCACATGTCCTGCTTCTCCTCCATGTTCATGCCGGCCATCGGCTCGTCGAGCAGCAGGATGCGCGGCTCCATGGCGAGCGCGCGCGCGAGGTCGACGCGCTTTTGCAGGCCGTAGGGCAGGCGTCCGACCTGCGTCTTGCGGTAGGCCTGGATCTCGAGGAAGTCGATGATGCGCTCGACCACGGCGCGATGCTCCATTTCCTCGCGCAGCGCCGGGCCGATGCGCAGTGCCTGCAGCAGGATATTGGAGCGCATCTTCAGGTTGCGCCCGGACATGATGTTGTCGAGCACCGACATGCCCTTGAAGAGCGCGAGGTTCTGGAAGGTGCGCGAGATGCCGCTAGCGGCGACTTCGTGCGGGTCCATGTCGCGGTACTCGCGCCCGAGGTAGCGGATGGTGCCCCGCTGCGGGTGATAGACGCCGTTGATGACGTTCAGCATCGAGCTCTTGCCCGCACCGTTGGGACCGATGATCGCCCGCACCTCGTGCTCGCGCACGTCGAACGAGACTTCCGAAAGCGCCTTCACGCCGCCGAAGGCGAGCGACACCCCGTCGACCGCGAGAATCACCTCGCCGACACGGTGCGCGCGCGCCTCCGGTCCGGCCGCCACTAGGCCGCTTTCCGCGCCGCGGCCGGCGGAAAGATCTTGGCGTCGCGAATCTTGAGATCGGCCGAAATCGATCCGGTGCGCCCGTCCTCGTAGCGTACCTGCGCCTCCACGTGAATCACTTCCTTGCCGCCGTAAAGCGCATCAACCAGCGACGCGTATTTCTCGCCGACATGGCGCCGGCGCACCTTGCTGGTCCGGGTCAGCTCGCCGTCGTCCGCCTCGAGCTGCTTGTGCAGGATCAGAAAGCGCTGAATCTGCGAGCCGGCGAGTTCGGGCTCGGCCGCCAGGTCCAGGTTGACCTGCTCGATGCACTCGCGCATCAGCGCATAGACCTCGTCGCGCGAGGCGAGATCGACGTAGCCCGCGTACGGCAGGCCGCGCTTTTCAGCCCAGTTGCCCACGGCCTCCATGTCCATGTTGATGAAGGCGCAGACGCGGTCGCGGCCGTGGCCGAAGGCCACCGCCTCCTTGATGTACGGGAAAAACTTGAGCTTGTTCTCCAGGTACTTCGGCGCGAACAGGGCGCCGTCGGCGAGCTTGCCGACATCCTTCACGCGGTCGATGATTTTCAGGTGGCCGTCGGCATCCACGTAGCCGGCATCGCCAGTGTGGAACCAGCCCTGCGCATCCTTGGATTCGGCCGTGGCCTGCGGGTTCTTGTAGTACTCCTTGAACAGCCCCGGCGAACGGATCAGCAACTCGCGCTCCGGCGTAAAGGAAAGTTCCACGCCTTTCACCGCCGGACCGACGGTGTCGGCCTTGACCTGGCCGTTGGGCTGCACGCACACGAACACGCTGGTCTCGGTCGAGCCGTAGAGCTGCTTGAGGTTGATGCCGATGGAACGGTAGAAGCGGAACAGGTCCGGCCCGATGGCTTCACCCGCGGTGTACGCGACGCGCACCCGGCTCATGCCCAGCACGTTGCGCAGCGGCCCGTAGATGACCAGGTTGCCCAGCCCGTACATCAGCCGGTCCAGCACACCCACTTGCCTGCCGTCGAGAATGTCGCCGCCGATCCTGCGCGCCATCGCCATGAAATACCGGTACAGCGAGCGCTTGAGGGCGCTCGCGTCTTCCATGCGGATCGATACCTGCGTGAGCAGCGCCTCGAACACGCGCGGCGGCGCGAAATAGTAGGTCGGCCCGATGTCGCGCATGTCGATCATCACGGTCTCGGCCGATTCGGGACAGCAGATGCAGTAGCCCGTGACGAAGGGCTGCGCGTAGGAAAAGATATTCTGGCCGATCCAGGCCGGCGGCAGGTAGGCCAGCACCACGTCGGTATCGTTCAGCCCCTCCATGTCCGCGGCTGCGCGCGCGCGGTCGATCAGGCTATGGTGCGTGAGCACCACGCCTTTCGCCGCGCCGGTGGTGCCCGACGTAAAGAACATAGCCGCGGTGTCCGAACCGGCGCCTTTGCCGATCTCGGCATCGAGGAAAGCCGCATCACGCTTCAGGAAGCCGGCGCCCAGCTCGAGCAGCTTGTCGCAGCTCATCAGCTGCGGCTGCGCGTAGTGGCGCAGGCCGCGCGGCTCGTCGTAATAGATGTGCGCCAGCGAGGGGCATTGCGGCAGAATCTCGAGCAGCTTGTCCACCTGCTCCTGGTCTTCCACCAGCGCATGCGTGATCGACGCGTTCTGGATCGGGAAGGCCATCTCGGCCGCTACCGCATCCTGGTAGAGCGGCACCGGAATGCCACCCAGGCACTGCGCGGCGCACATGGCCGCGTAGATGCGTGGACGGTTGTCGCCAACCAGCGCCAGATGGTCGCCGCGCTTGAAACCCTGCGCCGCGAGACCGCCCGCAAGCGAGCGCACTTCGTCGGCGAAGCGCGCCCAGCTCCAGGTCTGCCAGATGCCGAGATCCTTCTCGCGAATTGCCGGACGGTCGCCTCGTACCCGGGCGTGGTGCAGCAAAAGCTTGGGAAACGTGTCGAGTCCGGAAAGATCTTCCGCCATCTGTTCCCTCCTCTGGGATCGCGGCGAATTTTATAATACGAAACAGCACTTTGCACTAAATGTCGGGCAGCGGGCCCGCCCCAAAAACCGGACTCCGGGAGAAAACTGTCCCGCCACGCCGGGTTAAGCTAGCTTGGAGGGGGAGTCCGGGCATGAAGATTCTCGCGGCCCTCGTGGCCGGCGTCGCGCCGTGACCCGCGCGATCGTCGAAACCCTGAAGAAAGTCCTCAAGGCGCGCGGCATGACTTATGCCGAACTTGCGCTCGCCTTGCGCGTGTCCACGCCGACCGTCAAGCGCCTGTTTTCACAGCGCAGCTTCACGCTGGAGCGTCTGGAGGAGATATTGAAAGTGATCGAGCTCGACTTCTACGAGCTTGCGCGCATGAGCCATGGCAGGCGCAGCGGGCCTGCGGAACTGTCCGTGGAGCAGGAAAGCGCGCTCTCCAAGGATGCACGCCTGTTCACCGTGTTCTGGCTGCTGTGCAACGAATGGCGCTTCGACGAGATCGTCACCGAATTCCGCCTCGGCGCAGCGCAGATCACGTCGTACTTCGCGCGCCTGGAGCGCCTGCGGCTGATCGACTGGCGCCCGGGCAACCGGGCGCGGCTGCGCGTGCCCAAGCACTATGTCTGGCGCGCGGGCGGGCCCTTGCGCAAAGCCTACGGTCTGAAGGTGGTCACGGAGTTCATGCGCGCGCGCTTCGACGCGCCGCACGACGCATTTCATTTCGAGGCCCAGGAACTGTCCGCTGAATCGGCGATCGTGGTGAAGCGGCGGCTGGAACGGGTCGCCGCGGAGATCAACGAGCTGGTCGAAATCGACGCCGCCACGCCGGCAAAGAAGCGCGTCACGCTCGGCGTGCTGCTCGCCTGCCGCCCCTGGAGCATTTCGATCGTTCACGCGCTGCGCGCGGACGCCGAGGCGCTGAAAAAGAACGCGGCCTGAGCGTTCGGGTACGCGGCCGGCGGCCGCTACATGCTCCTGCGGTACTGTCCGCCCACGTCGAACAGCGCGTGCGTGATCTGCCCGAGCGAGCACACACGCACCGCGTCCATCAGCACTTCGAACACGTTTTCGTTCTTCATCACCGCCTGGCACAGACGCCCTAGCATGGCTGCCGATTGGGAAGAATTTCTTTCCTTAAATGCGCGCAGCCGTTTCAACTGGGACTGCTTCTCGTCCTCGCTCGAGCGGATCAATTCCAGCTTCTGCGGCACCGAATCGCCATGGGGGTTGCGGAAGGTGTTGACGCCGACGATCGGATAGGAGCCATCGTGCTTCTTGTGCTCGTAAACCATCGACTCTTCCTGGATCTTGCCGCGCTGGTAGCCGGTCTCCATCGCGCCCAGCACGCCGCCGCGCGCCGAGATCGACTCGAATTCCTTCAGCACCGCCTCTTCGACCAGGTCCGTCAGCTCGTCGATGATGAACGATCCCTGGTTCGGGTTCTCGTTCTTCGCCAGTCCCCACTCGCGGTTCAGGATCAGCTGGATCGCCATCGCGCGGCGCACCGACTCCTCGGTCGGCGTGGTGATCGCCTCGTCGTAGGCGTTTGTGTGCAGTGAATTGGTGTTGTCGTAGGTCGACACC
>Ga0315910_10000755_pt1 | contig 31201 bp, 25 predicted proteins | sample EdamamesoilMG_FD_204470 | JGI IMG/M metagenome (GOLD analysis project Ga0315910, IMG submission 204470) | Garden soil microbial communities collected in Santa Monica, California, United States - Edamame soil | ecosystem: Environmental > Terrestrial > Soil > Garden | place: USA: California... | reverse complement strand
GGTCGGCTCAAGCTCAAGCCGATGACCCAGATTTTTTCAAGCGCCTGGTCACCCAACAGAGCCCGCAATACTTGTGGATTGGATGTGCAGACAGCCGCGTGCCCGCCAACCAAGTGACTGGCCTGGCACCCGGTGAGGTGTTCGTACATCGCAACATCGCCAACGTGGTGGTCAACACCGACATCAACTGCTTGTCGGTGCTCCAGTACGCGGTAGAGGTGCTCAACGTCACTGATGTCATTGTGTGCGGTCACTACGGTTGCGGTGGTGTCCGCGCTGCTCTAAGCGGCAGACGCTTTGGTCTCATCGACAACTGGCTCCGCAACATCAAAGACGTTGCCTCACGCCACAGCGCGGAGCTCGAAGCTCTGGACGACGAAGCGCGGGTGGACCGCTTATGCGAGCTCAACGTGACGCAGCAAGTGGCTAACCTATGCCGCACCACGATCGTTCAGGGAGCGTGGGCGGCAGGGGCTCCGCTCACGGTTCACGGGCTCATTTATGGTTTGGCAGATGGGCACCTCAAAGAGCTGGGAATTGCCGTGGACAACATCGAACAGCTCCCCGAGATCTATCGCATGGATTACTGAGGCCGGCCTGGGCCCGGGCGCCTATGCGCATCAGTCCTGGCGTGAGCTCGGCAACTGTAAGATCACGCGCAAACCTGGGTGGGCCGCTTCAGCGAAAACCGTCGCCCCCATTTGCTCGGCAAGGGTGCGCACCAGGGCCAAGCCAAGACCGCTGCCCTGGTGCTGACGGGTCATTTCGTCTTCGACGCGAAAGAACGGCTCGAATATCTTGTCCATGAGGGCAGGACTCACTCCGGGGCCGCGATCACGCAGTGAAATATTGAGGCCAGCGCGGGTGCCGTCGACCGTCAACGTCAGCCGTTGGTCCGTCGCACGGGACGCGTACTTGAGCGCGTTTTCCACCAGATTAAATAGGATCTGCTCGACCAAGTCGGGGTCGAAGGTCGCCGTCATCGGACGCCTCGGGACCTCCAGGAGCAACTGAAAACCCGCGCTTTCGATTTGGGGAGTGAGCGCGAGCGCAGCTTTCTGTACCACTTCTACGACATCAGCAGTGACGTCCTTCTTGGGCTTTTTTTCCAGTTGGGAGAACAAGAGCATGTTCTCGATCAGTCGCGTCAGCCGAGCCGTCTGGGCACTGATGGTGCCGTAGTATTGTTGCACTCTATCCGGACCGTCCACCAAACCTTCTTCTAACATTTCGCTATGCATGCGAATCGATGTCAGAGGCGTTCGCAGTTCATGAGTCACAGCAGACACGAAGTTGCGTTGACGCTGAGCAAACTCCAACTGGGTCTTGACCACTCGGTAGAGAGACCAGAGCCCCAGCGCCAGCAGCACCGCCACACAGATGCCGAGCGGGATCAACGCCTGTTCGAACCACGGGCCTTGGAGCGGAGCCAGACGCAGCTGCGCGGTCACCTCGGCAAATGGCTCAGCAAACCGATGACTGAACCCCCCAGGAGCCACGTCCGCGCTCTGGCTTTGCACGTCGACCAATTCGGACAAGCCGCGCGATTCAAGCACGCGCTGCTTGAGACTTTGAACGAGAGCCAAGTTGTCGACCACAAAGCCTTCTCTGCCAGCTTCCGTGGTACGGTAAAAAACGGTGGTGTGCTCGCCCAGGGCCAGTCCCGTAAACTGCTGCGCCATCAAAAACTCTCCGCGTAGTCGCTGAATGGATCTACCTTGCCCGAGGGGGCGCTCGATTTGGGGGAGGCCTGCTGCTTCCTCTGTTCCGGCGCCCTATTGAGTGAATCGATGATCTTGGAGCCTGAATCGGCGTCCTGACTAGGAAGCTGCTCCTGTTTTTTCTTCGTCTCATCCTGACGCAGCATGAGCGTCTGAGCCGCGTCTCGGGTCGCACGGGCCGCCTGCGGGAGCGCCGCCTGGACATGCACGGGCGCGGCGGATGCGGGCCGCCCCATCCGCTCACTGAGTTGGTGAAGCGACCAAGTCATCCGTCGCTTGTTCTCGCTGGTCGCGCCGTCAGCTGCCACGAATTCTTCTCCTCCATCCTGCTTGAAGTAGCCGACCACGAACGGCGCCCACAGCTCCGGATTGGTCTGCTGGAAGCTCTGATACGGTGCGCGCTGATTCTCAGTGGCCAAAAACGCGTTGATTTCACGCTCCAGCTCGTCAAACACACGAAGCGCGACCATTTCCTCCCGGTCACGTTGGGCAGCTATGAGCCGCTTGTGCATAGCGTAGGTGAGCGACAGTACCGCGCCGATCAGGATGACCCCAAGACTCATGAAGGCCCACCTGAGCTGCTGGAGCGACCATTGTCGGAGCGCTGTTCGTTTCGATGGTCGACGACCCGGAGCGCGTGGTCGTGGGTTAGTCATGGTCCCCGCCCTTGGTCAGCCTGTAGCCTTGACCGCGCACCGCCAAGATGGTCCAGCTGCTCAGCTCGGCGACCTTTTTCCGTAGCTTGGCCATGTGAACATCGACGGTGCGGGTCTCTAGCCCATCGACGTTATTCATGCCCCACGCCTCCCTGAGCAGCACGCGACGGCTCACGATTCGATCGGGTTCACTGAGCAACAACTTCAAGATGGCGATCTCGCGCGCGCTCACTTCCATCGCGCCCGAGGCACCCTCCAGTCTTCCCTGCTCCGGACGTAAAGTGAGCTCTGCAACAGAAATGGCCTCGGATTTTTGCTTGCGATTGCGTCCGAGCACCGCGTCCACGCGCGCCAATAGCTGACTCACCGAGAACGGCTTGGTGACGTAGTCATCCGCGCCGCACTCAAAGCCACGCAAGATGTCCTCCTCCGCCCCCTTGGCCGTGAGCATGATGATGCCACACGGGACAGCCTGAGCACGGATGTGCTTACAGACCGCGTACCCGTCCACGTGGGGCAACATGAGGTCCAAGAGCACCAAATCCGGCCGCGCTTGGTTCAGCAGCTCCAGGGCCTCTCGGCCATCCTTCGCCCAAACCACGCGGTGACCACGGAACACCAACACATCACAGAGCCCCTGGCCAATGCTCGGTTCATCTTCGACCACCAACACATTCGTCTTTGTCTCGCTCATGCGCCCTGCGACAAAAGAGTAGCCCTACCTAGCCTGCTCCTTCAAACCCAGCACTGTAAATCGAAGGTAAATGTGTACGCTTGGCATTTTACCGAACCCTTTCAGCACGCAGGGCGAGCTTGCTGCACCATAGACGTATTGGGAAGGCAACCAGGAGGAACTCATGCAACGCCCTGAAAAACAATTTTGGACCTACATTGCCCTCATATCCGGCGTGGTGCTGCTTGGCCTGAGTGGCCAACTCATCTCATGCGCCAGGGCCGAAACGGTGCGCAAACCCGTCCCCGGGGACGACTCGCCCGTTCGTCCCATCGCCCAGCCACACGCGCCCTGGAATGAGCCAGGGCCCAGCGTGACCGGCAAACCCACCGTGCACGTCACGGCGCAGCTCGACCGCAGCAGTGTCATGCTGCACGGTCCCGGGGTCGTGCGTGTCGAGGTCAATCTCGCTCCAGAGCCAGGCGATATCGCCCGTGTTCGCGCGCCCAGTGACATCGTCGTGGTCGTCGACACGTCCGGGTCCATGGAAGGCGAAAAGCTCCACTTCGCCAAACAGGCCCTGTTTGAGTTGTTTGAGCGCCTGGAGCCAGGCGATCGCTTTGGTCTCGTTCAGTACAACACCGATGCCGAGGTGTTGGTTCCCCTTCAACCGGCCACCGCCGAGGCAAAGGCCGTGTTCAGGGCCATCGCGTCGCGTTTGGTCGCCGCTGGCTCCACGAACATGAGCGCAGGGTTAGACCGGGGTGCGGAGCTCTTCAGCTACGTCCCGGCACACTCCGCGGCGGGACGGTTGGTCTTGTTGTCCGACGGCCTGGCCAACGCCGGAGATGCATCGGAGTATGGACTCTCGCTACGCACCCGACGTCTCAGCCAGATGGGCTACGCCGTATCCACCATGGGCGTGGGCGAGGATTTTGACGAGCACCTCATGACGGCCCTCGCCACGTCGGGCACCGGAGCGTTTTACTATCTGTCGAAGCTGTCCTACCTGGCGGAGTTTCTCGAGGCGGAGCTCAACTCCACGCGTGAGACGTATGCCCTGGCCGCGGAGCTCACCTTCACGCCTGCACCAGGTGTGCAGTTGCTCGACGCGATGGGTCTGGAAGTGGCCCATCAAGGTGCTGGCGCTAAAATTCGTTTGGGCAATCTCTACGCGGGGCGCAACCGCTCGGTGTGGCTGACGTTGCGTGCACCCACTGATCGCCTAGGTTCGTTCGAACTTGGCCAACTGGCGCTCAACTACGAGCGAGGCGGATACAAGGAACGCGTGGTGGTGGCGCCCTTGCCCAGCGTCCTTTGCTTGCGCGACAACCTCGAGTACGAGCGCAGGGTCAACAAAGACGTTTGGGAGCGCGGCTTGGTAAACAACGTCTTCAGCAAGGCCGAGGAAGATTTTGGCGACGCCATCCGCACGGGGGATCGCCGGGTGATCGAACAGGCGCTGTCCGCCGCCGAACAGGAGCGCAGCTTGGCCCAACGCCTCGGTTCAGCCAGCGTCATCGGTCGGTTGGATGACCTCAACGGAAAAGCCGTCGCCGCCGAACAGGCGCAGTCCGCCCCCGCGGCTGTGCGCAACCAGGAAGCAAAAAAAGCCAAGGCCCGCGGCTATCAGCAGCGCAACGCCGCCTCCTACAAGAGCGTCGACAGCGCCATGAAGGCCTATTGACCCACATGTCACAGAGAGGTCGACTGATCGCCAAGCGTCCTTAGGTAAGCTAGAGGCGCAATATGCGCGCTCCGACAGTACCCTGGTCGCTCCTGGCGTTTTGCTTGACTCAGGCTTGCACTCAAGCGGCATCTCCGACCGATGCCCAGAGAGCAGGCCTGAAACCGTCGCTCGCCGCCGCACCCAGCTCAGGCTCCAAATCGCCCGCACCTGAGCTGGATCGCAGCGTGTGTGGTTTACCAGAGGACCTCAGCCGGGAAAATTGGCCGCGTGACCTGGTGCCACACCAACAGCTCGACCCCGATCCGCCTCATCTGCAAGACATCACCATCGCGGTGCTTCCCGACACCCAATACTACACCAGTTGTCGTGAGAAACATTTCGCTGCGCAGACCAAGTATGTGGCGCATTTGGCCCGATCGCGCCGCATCGTAGCCTCAGTATTTTTGGGTGATTTGACCGAACACAATGAGGCGGAAGAGTGGAGGTTCGTGGGGGAGGCCCTCAGCCTATTGCCCCGAGACGTGCCCATCGTCCTGGCCACCGGCAACCATGACTATGGACTCGGCGGGACGTCCAACGTGCGCTCCACCTTGTTCAATGATTTTCTCAAAGCAACACCTAAAACACAATCCGTCATGGTCGAGCAAATGGAACCCAACCATTTGGAGAATGTGTTCTATCGCATCGACGATCCAACCTTGTCGCTGGCCATCTTGGTGCTCGAGTGGAGCCCACGAGACAAGGCTGTGGCCTGGGCAAAAAACATGCTCCTCAAGTACCCCGATGAGCGCCTCATCTTCGTGACGCACGCGTACCTGTACTATGACGACACGCGCTACGATTGGGAGCGCTATGGCCAGGACCAACGCTGGAACCCGCTGGCTTATGGGACGGCAAAACGGGACCCAGATCGGCCGCCCGGCGGGGACAACGTGCACCCCGATGGCGCCTGGGACGGCGAACGGCTGTGGCAGGGATTGCTGAGCGACTATGCGGGCTTGTTCCTCACGCTCAATGGGCACGTCTTGGGCGACGGCAGCGGCCTCTCGAGCGTCCGCGGGCAGCACGGCAACTTGGTTCATCAAGTGCTGGTCAACTACCAAGTGCTGGAAGAAGGAGGCTTGGGTTACTTGCGCCTGCTCGAGTTTGCACACGACGGGACCACGTTGCGCATGAAGACGTACTCACCCTCGCTCGATCGCTATGCCACCGCCAGTGACCAACTGTATACGTTGACCCTCGAGCCACCGCTCCGCCCTGCCCTGACGGTCCAGTGACGGTCCGTCGACTCGCTTTCCTAGCTGAGCCGAACGGTCCGCTACGTTCCGTTCACCAAGTCGCTGCGCAACTGTTGCACGGGCGCTGATTGAGCCTGGTAAAGGGTGAATGCCTGGGCCTCCAGGCGGAAGGCTCGGAGACATGTTTGATCGTACGTTTGAGGCGACGTTTCGCCGGTTGTTCGTCTACAATATTCTGTTTGAAGACAGCGAAGTGGACGGCCGCTACTTCAATGTTGATGCCAAAAGCCGTGTCTTGGGGATTTCCGCGGCGGGCTGTGGTCTGGCGTCGATGGTTCGCTTTCATCCAGAGCACATCGACGCCGTAGATATCAACGGACACCACCTGGCACTGGCGGCCTTGAAGATGCAGGCGGCCAAGCAGATCCAGAGCTACGGCCTGTTGTACGGGCTATTTGGCTACGGCTGTATCACCTCGCCGCGCGACACCGTCCGCGGCCTCACCCAGGGTTTGCCCCAGTGGATGCAAAGCTACTGGGGCCGTCACTACCGTCGTTTTGATCGCAACCTCAATCACCAAGGCCTCACCGCGTGGATGCTGGGGCAGCTGCGCAAACGCGTGGGTCTGGGAACCAGCTGGATGCACAGTTTCGTTCAACTGTCGCCCGACGAGCGCGTAGCGATGATCCGCGGACTTGCTGGCCCCGTGCTGCGTCGGCCTTGGATCCAAGGCTTGCTCAACTCACCCTTGCAGCAGCTGGCACTGGGCATCAACAACTCGCAAAAGGATCGCATGTTGACCGAGGGAACCCCCTCTGTCGCGGATTTCTTGCTGTCCCACTTGGAGCGCGTGGCAGCCACCGACGTCGAGACCAACTGGTTTGCCTGGTACGCTGCCGCAGGTCACTACAACCACGCGCACCCGGACGCGGTACCGCCGTTCTTGCGCAAATCAAGCCATCTGATCTCGCGGGAAGCCCCCACGCGCTTCGGTTTTCATCACCGCGGGCTGCTCGACGTCCTAGCGGCCGGTGGCGTCCGGCACTGGTCACACTACTCGTTCTGCGATGCGCTCGACTGGATGCCACGTGCCACCCAAGCGCGGTTGTTCGATGAAGTGATTCGGACGGCTCGTCCGGGAGCGCGGGTGCTCATGCGCTCGGTCGACACGCAGGACATCGTCTCCGCCTGTGGTTACTCGGCTCGGTTGCGCCGTCTTGACGCGGAAAGCGACGCCGCAACCCGGGAGGAACGGTCGTGCCAATATCGGCGGGTTGACCTGTACGAGGTCCACGCATGACCCAGACGGCGCCTTTGACCGAACATCAGCAGTTTTTGAATCGGTACTATGGAGCCAGCCGACACATCTACGACTTGACCCGCAAGTATTACCTCTTGGGTCGTGATCCGACGTTGCAATCGCTGCTCAAAGAGGACTGGCGCACGTTGGTCGAGATTGGACCCGGCACAGGGCGCAACCTGGTGAAGCTCCACCAAAAACGCCCACAAGCGAGCTATTTCGGGATTGAGGCCAGCGACGCGATGCTCGAGGTCGCGCAGAGGAAGTGCCCCTTCGCTCGCATCGTCCCCGGTCTCGCTGAACAGGTCGACATCGCTACCGCGATCGGGGCTCGCCCCGACCGCATCTTGTTTAGCTATTGTCTGAGCATGGTGGAGGATCCGCGCCGCGCTCTCGAAAACGCCCAGCGGGCGCTGGCCCCGGGAGGCCACGTGGTGGTCGTTGATTTTGGAGAAGGAGAAGGCCTGCCCGGCTGGTTCCGCGGAACTTTGGAGAGCTGGCTCAACGCCTTTCGCGTGCATCCCATCGCCCACCGGCGCTACCGCGACTGGGGGGCCACAAGTCACAGCGCCTGGGGCGGCTACGTGATTTTCGCGCGGCTGGCCGCTCCGGCATGAGTGCACCGGATGTCATCAAATCTTGGCCGTACCAAAACCAGATGGTCACGAGCAAATGCGTAGAGTGCGCAGTATGTGGGATCGCGCTCAGCTGGTCAGGTTTGTACTCGCCGCGCTGCCTATGGCGCTGTCTCTGAGCGCTTGTGACAAGCACGAGCCCCCGCCTCAGAGTTTACAGCCGACGGAGCAAGTGCAAGCCCCGTCGCCCATCTTGATCGATGGGTCCAGCACGGTCCACCTGCTCAGTGAGGCCATCCTCGATTTGTATGCTTCGCAACTGACCACCGACATCAAATACTTTGGCCTCGCCTATTACCGCAAGTATCAAGACCGCTTGCGATTCGTGGCCCTCGACGATCAGAACGAAGAAAATGGGCCGGGCGCGATCTTACCAACGCCGGAGACCGTGGGCAGCGGCCAATATGCTCCGCTGTCACGGCCGCTGTTTCTCTACATCGCCGCAAATGAACTCAAGCGGCGCCAAGTGGCTACCTTTACTGAATTTTACCTCAAGAGCGCTCGCTTGGTAGCGCCTGATGTCGGCTACATTGGGCTTGGCCGGGGCGTACTGCGACTCGCCTCAACCCGGCTAGAACAACGCAAGCTGGGCTCAGTGTTTTCTGGCGTGCACTCCGTGGTGGGTTTGACCATCGCCGACCTGCTCCAGGCCGAAGATGACGCCGTTTCCGAATCGCCAAACAAGACGATTGCCCAAAACAAGAAAAAATAGCTGGTCGTCCTGCTGGGTCTGACCAGCTGTGGCGCCACTCACGCGCACTTGCGCGTGGTAGGGTGGCGGACCATGGCGGCTGCCGCGGTGAGTCAGGGACCATTCGTGGTCCATGAAAAAAGGAGTGACCTTGCGGCCACTCCTTGCTCTTCAACTGCTCTGGCTCACTCAGCTTCGATCTTGAAGACACCCTTGTCGAGCGAGGTGATGTACAACTCACCGTCGGCGCCGTTGGTGATCGAGGTGACTTTTGTAACTCCCTCTTCCACGTCCTGACGACGAACGGGCGTGGACACCGTCTTGGCAACGCGGTCGTACACCGTGCTCCAGATCTTGGTCGTGGGCATGTAGTCAGCAAAGAAATAGGTTCCACGCAGCCCAGGGATCGCGGCGCCGCGGTACACGGCCCCGCCCGTGATTGAGGTCCCCGTCTGTCGGTCGTAGTCATGAACGGGCTCCGTCTTGCCCGACCGGTCGCAGTCCGTAATCTCCGCTGCGGACCCGGCCGAATAGCAGCCTTTGCCTTCTGTGATGTTCCAGCCGTAGTTGTGCCAGCCCTCGCCGGCGTTCTCCACGTCGAGCTCTTCACGCCGATCTTGACCCACGTCACCGATGTAAAAATCCCCCGTGCAGCCGTCAAAGGTGCTGCGGAACGGGTTGCGCAAGCCGTAGTCCCAGATCTCCGGAGCCGCGCTCGCCATGTCATCCTTGAGATTTCCGGCGGGCACGGTGTACGCGCTTTCGCCATCCTTGAGCGGGTTGATGCGCAAGATCTTGGCCAACAGCACCGTGACATTTTGGCCGTTGCCACTCTGGTCGCCTGCCCCGCCGCCATCGCCTAGGCCGATGTAGAGGTTACCGTCCTTGCCGAAGTTGATGGCCCCGCCCTTGTGATTCTTTGACGTGGGTTGATCAACCTTGATGACCAAGCGCGCGCTCGCCGGGTCGGCGACGTCCGCGTCCGCACTCACCTTGTACTCTTCAATGATGCTGTCGGCTGTGCTTCCAGCGCCCTCGTTGTAGTGCACGTAGAACAAGCCATTGGTCTTGTAGTCGGGGTGAAAGGCCATGCCGAGAGCACCAGTTTCGTCTCCAGGCGAGAGCGCAGCGTAAACTTTGCTGGAGAAATCGAGGAAGGTAGAGACCGTGCCGTCCTTCACCAGCATCACCTTGCCTTCACCATCCAGCACGTAGAAACGGTTGGCCTCGCCATCAGGCTCATGGGCCAGCACCATCGCGTTGGCGACGGTGGCCACTTTGGTGGCCTTGAGCGCCGGCACCTCGCCGCTTGCTGCGGAGCAGTCATAACCTTCAGCTCCGGGAACGCCGTCAAAATTAGGGTTACCACCGCCCGTACCATTGGAGCCGCCACCAGCGCCATCAGCGTCTCCGCCTGAGCCCTGGTTGTCATTGCCCCCCGAGCTAGCGTTGCGACCTCCGGTGCCGTTGGCACTACCGCCGGAGCTGCCCGATGTGCCACCACTGCCGTTGCCGCTCCCACCGCTGCCCGGGCCGACGGAACCACCACTCCCGCTGGGATCGGGATCTCCGCTGTTCCCGCAGGCGGCAAACGCGATCATGAGAGCAATTGGTGAGAAGCGAACGAGCGCAAGCGAGGTCTTGGAGAGGCGAACCATGTGGTTTGTTTACCGAAAGTTTATGGCTGAGCAAGGCGCGAACAGCCGCAAATTCAGCTGTTTTGTCCTCCAAAATCGTCACACACAGCAAAAAAAAGTGAACCGATTTTTCAAGCTGCTGAACTGACGCCCGTCGTCCCTTCCCTGCGCGAGCACGAAGCTGTTCAGGCACCACGAAATCTATGCGCCGACAAACGGCGTGCTTCGTTCGGTTTTCGTGACTAGACTTCCTCCTCAATCATGGACCTCGCGAGTCTGCATCTTCAAGGCGTACGCAAAAGTTTAATCGGAGCCGGAATGCTTGGCCTCGTGAGCGCCGTGGCGTGCGGGACGGAGGATCCCAACCCCATCGATTCTGGGAGCGGCGGGGCCAGCAGCGGCGGCGCGCCTGGCTCTGGTGGAGAAATTGGCTCGGGGGGTGCAGCTACGGGGGGCGCGGCGAGCGGCGGCAACACGAGTGGCGGTGAGACTTCCACAGGCGGTCAAGACGGAACAGGCGGAGACGCGGCGGCCGAGGCCTGTCACGCGGCGAGCGACGCGGGTGATTTGACCACGCGCCTGCCCTGCCTGCTGTCGCAAACGGGACTCTATCAAGCGGACATGACCACGCTGGCCGATGACGTGCACCCCTTCACACCCGAGTTCCCACTGTGGACGGATGGTGCAGCAAAGAAGCGCTGGATCTCACTACCAGCTAACACCCAGGTGGATACCACGGACATGGACGAGTGGGTGTTTCCAGTAGGGACACGGCTGTGGAAGGAATTCGCTCGGGACGGCGTGCGCGTGGAGACGCGACTCATCGAAAAGCAAGACTCGGGAGCGTGGCGCTTGGTGGCCTACCAGTGGCGGGAGGATCAAAAGGAAGCGGACGCGGTGCCCAACGGCGTTACCAATGCGTCGGGTACCGAACACGACGTGCCCAACGTGGACGCGTGCGGAACGTGTCACGGCGAACGTCCGGACAATGTTCTGGGGTTCTCGGCGCTCCAGCTTTCACACGAACCGATCAATGCCGAAGACACAAAAGAGTTGACGTTGCAGCGCTTGATCGACGCCGATTTGCTCACTGCGCCGCCGGACGGGCCCTTCGTTGTGCCGGGAACGGACGCAGAACGAGCCTTCTTTGGCTACGTTCATGGCAACTGTTCCCATTGTCATAACCCCGATGGCGCTGGCTTCGAGAAAACTGGCATGGATTTGGGGCTCAAGGTCGCGGAGCTTGAGGGACCCGTGCAGGAGTTCGACGTTTACCTGGGCCTCGTGAACCAACCCATCGGTTGGGTCGACGGGACGCGTCCTGACGCGACCGTGCGCGTGGTCCCCGGTTCCCCAGAAACGAGCGCGCTCTACCAACGTTTCATGACCAAGGGCCAGCCGTGGAGCATGCCCCCGCTCGGAACCGAATTGCTCGACCCCGCGGGTGAAGCCGCGATCGAAACGTTCATCCAAACGCTCGAGTGACCTGTCATTGCGCGCAGGCGCGACGTCAGGGGGCTGTTAGAGTTCAGAAGGCAGCGCGCAGCCGCCAGCTACGAATTCAAGGTTGCGGTCCGGGATAGGCTCAGGAAACCCCAACTCATCCAAGCGCACCTGCGCCGCTGCCGAGAGATGGCCGCGGATGGCAAGCGCGCGGTCTAAGTCGCCCGCCTGTCCGGCGATGAGCGTCCAGGTCATCCGCACATCCTCTGGAGCTGATTGTTCAATCATCTCCGCGTAGGGCAGAACAGCCCGGTAACTCAAGGCCGGATCCTCCAAAATCCGCCCCACCCCCGCCAGTTCGAATGCACCACTTACGCCCTGCCGTGCACGCGACGACGCAATGAGGGAACTCACTTGGGCCAACCGATTCTGCACCAGAGGGCCCAAATGGCGGGCGTAGTGAGCGGCCAATGGCTGACGATCATACAAGGTGGCCAAGCGTGCCGCCTGATACGCGATGTCCTCGCACCGGGGACAATCCTGCGTGGCCAGGGCCGCGGTCGCAAGCGCTCGGTCCACCTCACCCAGGCGCGCCCAAAGGCTAGCCTCCCTCATGCGCCACACTGCCCCCTTTGCGCGCATAGCCACAGCTGCAGGACTATTTTCCTTGAGGTGTACGGTGAAGCGATCATTGTACGCCGCATCGCGTCGCGCAAGAACTTGGTCGATGAACTCCGCGGCCAGGCCAAGCGATGCCGCGCCGTCGCTCAGCGTGGAGAGACCCAGATCAAACGCCATGCCCAGAAACTGTGAGTCTTGTCGGGAGGAATACTCGTTCTGATGGATGGTGAAACCGCACACGGCGCGGCGCATGGCCAGCGGTGCGCCTCCCCGCGTGATGTCGCTGTGCAGCTGCTCCTGGATCACCTCAGGGACGTCAGGATTCTGGGCGAGCTCCGTCTTCCAGAACTGATACTCAGAAGCAAACGCTTGGCTGCGCCTCAACGTGAGCACAGAAAGTAGGGCAACAGTCGCAACGCCGAGGAGGGGTAGCCCTCGCCTGTGCCGCGGCACCAGCAGCCCCAAGAGCGCCAAGCCTGGAAGAAGAGGCAAGTACAGAAAGCGCGCCTGAGTGAAGACGGAAATACCTATCGGCAACAGCTGCAGCACGGGCAGCAAACACACGACCAACAGACAACAGTGAACCAGCCGCTGACGTGCCTCCACATGATCGCGAGCCCTGTAAGACCATACCAAAAAGGCCAGTGCAGCGACGAATGTGGCCGCCCCCAGCGCAACATAGCCGAGATCAAACTGTAAACGGCCGCCGTCGGTCGAGACGCGCGAGGCAAACATGGTCAAATCATGAGGAACCACCGCCAGTTCGAGCAATCGGCCGCAGGTCTCCATGACCAGCTGCAGTCGCTCCCATGGGCTCAGGCGCGCTGGCGGCTCGACCACCAATGAGAAAATCTTCAGACGCACGGCACCATAGCCGACCGCAAGAAGCACGGCCCACAGTGAACGGCGAGCTATCGTACGGCCCACATCCCGGGTCCAGCGCGGAAAGCCCAGGGCGCGGTACTCTTCGAACGCAACGAAAACGGGCAAAAGGATGGCCAGCTCTTTGCTCAAAAATGCCAACAAGCAAAGGCCGATGATCACCGGCCAGGCGCCCTTCCGAAACCTGCGCCTACACGCATAGACTTCGAGCGCCCCCAGCAAGAACAAGCTCACCAACAAGTCCGGCCTTCCTGAGATCCACGCGACATTCTCCGCGCGGGTGGGGTGCCAAGCGAAGACCAGCGCCCCCCAAAAGGAAAGCCCGAGCGGCAAGCCCCAACGCCCAAGTGCGCGAAATACCAAGACCACGACAGCTGCGTGAAGCAGCAGGTTGCTGACATGAAACGCCGAGGGCGCACCGCTGCCCCATTGGTAGTCCAGGGCATAACTCGCGATCACCAGAGGTCGGTAGAACGGCACTACCTTACCGAGCTGAACCGTAGCAATCGGGGCGTCAAACAACTGCCCAGTCAACCACTGGCCCGCGTGGTCCCAGGAACGAATGAGCCGATTGTGAGCGATCAACGCTACGTCGTCGAATATCCATCCACCTTCAATGGCGGGCAGAAAGGGAAGCACGGCCAGGAGCGCCAAGGCAACGGACAGTAAAAAGGAAAGTCGCCGATGGTTGGACGCGACTGAGTCATCCAACGGCGAGCGGGCTGAATGTTGATTCATGACTGGCGGACACGGCCATCGTCCACCGATGTCGGAATTTACGCAATTGTCGGCGATCTGCGCTCTCAACCCAGCTCACGCAGCTTGACCGTCAAGACACATGGACTAAACGGTGGACCCGCCCCCAGCTCAAGCACCTAGGCGTTCCCCATGATCCAACTTGATTCCGTTTCACGCGCGCACGGCTCCCAAATTCTTTTCGTTGATGCCAGCTTGGCGGTGTTCCCAGGTGAACGCGTCGGACTGGTGGGTCCCAACGGCGCAGGAAAGAGCACAGTGTTTCGCCTGCTGGCGGGCAAGGAAACGCCCGACAATGGCCAGATCAATATCGATCGCGGGGTGACGCTTGGTTACTTCGACCAGCAAGTGGGCGAGATGCATGGGCAGAGCGCGCTGGAGGCCACCATTGCCGGTACCGGTGAGGTCGCGGAGGTGCGTCATGAACTGTTGCATCTGGAAGCAGCCATGGCCGACCCCGAACAGGCGGAGGCTCTCGACACCTTGATCGAACGCTACGGCCAAGTGCAAGCTCGCTTCGATGAGCTCGACGGCTACTCACTGGAAGCGCGGGCGCAGGAAGTACTGGCAGGTCTGGGATTCGTAGAGGCGATGATTCAGGGGGATGTGGCCCTACTCTCCGGTGGGTTCAAGATGCGTGTGGCGCTGGCGCGTGTGCTGCTCATGAAACCGGATGTGCTGCTGCTGGACGAGCCAACCAACCACCTCGACATCGAATCGATCATCTGGCTAGAAGGCTTCTTGAAGGCATTTTCAGGCGCGCTGGTCATCACATCCCACGACCGGGCGTTTCTCAATCGCGTGGTCACGCGCATCGTCGACCTCGACGGTGGCGAATTGGTGAGTTACAGCGGTGATTACGACTTTTACCAGACACAATGGGCCTTGCGTCGAAAGCAGCAGGAAGCCCAGTACGAGCGCCAACAAGCGATGCTGGAAAAAGAGCAGCAGTTCATCGATCGCTTCAAGGCGCGCGCCAGTCATGCAGCCCAGGTCCAGTCCCGCGTAAAGAAGCTGGAGAAGATCGAAAAGGTCGAACCACCCAAGACCCGCAAGATTGTGGATTTTGAGTTCCGGGAGCCGCCTCGCTCGGGCGACGACGTTGCCCAACTCATGGGGGTGAGCAAAGCTTACGGCGACAAGGTCATCTACGACGACTTTAGCCTGCTCATTCGCCGACAAGAGCGTTGGTGCATCATGGGCGAAAACGGGGCCGGCAAGAGCACGTTGCTCAAGCTGGTCACGCAGACCATTGCGCCCGATCGCGGGGAAGTAAAATTGGGAGCAAGCCTCAAGATGGCCTACTTCGCGCAACACGCGATGGAACGCCTCAAGCCTGGCCTCTCAGCCCTACAAACCGTGCAAAATGAGTTTCCGACGCTCAACTTGGGCGTAGTTCGGAGCCTGCTCGGTGCCTTTGGCTTCTCGGGAGATACAGTGGAGAAGAAGTGCGAAGTGCTCTCGGGTGGTGAAAAGGCACGCCTCGTCTTGGCGCTCATGTTGTACGATCCGCCCAATTTTTTGGTCTTGGACGAGCCAACCAACCATTTGGACATTGATACCAAAGACATGTTGGTCCGCGCCCTTTCAAAGTATCAAGGAACGCTGCTCTTCGTGTCCCACGACCGCTCGTTCTTGAGGTCTCTCTCCAATCGGGTACTGGAACTCAACCACGATGGTCCACGCGTATACACCGGGGGTTACACCGAGTACGTCGCCGAGAGCGGCCACGAGGCACCCGGCCTACGCGAGTGAAAAACGGCACGGCGCGACTAGCTGCGCGAAAATACGAGCAATGAATTGTTGGCGGGCAGCTGCCTTGTTTCCACCAGCTTCAACTCAAACTGTTGCGCAGCGGAGCTCAACTCCGTGACGTCACGCACCCCCCACGCGGGGTTGCGCTCGCGCAACGACAGGTCAAAGGCCTGATTGCTCTCGCTGATGTGTCGACCATCGTGCTTGTAGGGGCCATAAGTCAAAAGTAGGCCATCTGCGCTCAGGATTCGCGCAGCGCCTGAAAGTAGCCCTAGCGCCGCCTCGAAGGGCGCAATGTGGATCATGTTGGCGCTGTAGATCACCCGCGCCTGGCTGAGGGGCCAGTTGGGCTGGGTGGTGTCCAAGTACAGCGGCCCGAGGAGGTTTTTTGCTTGGGACGTCCGCAAGCGCTGGCGCAGCGTGAGCAAGTGCTCGGGATCGCAATCGCTCACATAGTAATCATATCCAGGGAAGTGGGCCGCGAAATGCAGCGCGTGTTGCCCCGTACCCGCGGCGACCTCCAAGATCGTGCCGTGCCCCTCGGGGATCAGCTGCTGCAACTCCTCTAAGATGGGCTGCTTGTTCCGCTCGGCTGCCGGCCACACAGGCAACGCTGATTCATCTGGTGCGTCCATGCGTTTGTTCTACCGTAGCTTCCGAAGTTGTGTCGCCCGAACGCATCTCATGTCACGTAGAGCGGCAGCTGCGCCGCAGCCAAGCCCAGGTAGCGCTCTGAGGTACGCGCCCCAGCCAAAATTTCATCCTCGGATAGCGGACGGATGACCTTCCCGGGACGCCCGAGCACCAGGGATCGCGGTGGAATGACCACGTTTTCAGTCACCAGACTGCCCGCTCCCACGATCGACTGGGCGCCGATGCGCGCATTGTCCATGATGATGGCGCCCATCCCGACCAGTACTCCGTCTTCAATGATCGCGCCGTGAACGATGGCGCTGTGACCGATGCTCACCTCGTCCCCCAAGATCGCGTCTGATTTGTACTTGGTCATGTGCAAACAGCACAGATCCTGAAGATTGGCGTTGCGACCAATCCTCACCCGTCCCACGTCCGCGCGGATGACGCCGCCGTACCAAACATTGACACCATCGCCCAGCACCACGTCACCGATCACGGTCGCGTTCTCAGCGAGGCGCACCCCACTACCCATTTGGGGAAACATCCCCTCAAAAGCTTTCACCAGCGCCGCCACGCGCTGGCTCTATCCCAGACCGGCGGCGCTAGCTACGAAAAAAAGTGCTTGGGCAACGCCTAGCGGATGATGTCGTTCTCGAGCACCCCGCACTCTTTGAAATCGAGGCTGGTCTGGATCCTGAAGTTAGAGCCCACCGGGTTACGTTCGGCTTGGAACATGTCCAAGTCGTAGACCTCGCCCACGACGAGACCAAACTCCGCGCCACGCGCCGCAAGGTCGATGTTGCCCTCCTGGGCGCTGTGGATGCCGCCGATGTCCACCGCAAGTTTGTTGTTCACGTAAATCCACACATCGTCATCACCGCGGAAGTTGAACACCTCCGTCCCTTTGTACTCAAACGCGGTATGAATTTCCGTCGTGAAGAGGAAGTTTCGCATAGTGATGCCGTCGCTCTGCTGATCGCCCTCGCTGAAGGTGTCCCAGGGGGCATCCAGCGGGAAGAATTTCGTGGTGTCGAACACGAAAAAGCCGCCCTGCGGCTCAAGCCACATCTCCATCACGTATGGCTTGTTCACGGCGGGCGTATTGACGTACCAATCCGCAAACGATTCGATCATGTCGGTTGGTGTGCGGCTAGGGTTGACCGTCGGTTTACGGGTGGTCGGGTCCAGGTCTGGTAGAAGTTGGTCGGTGTAGAGACCAGGGGGAAGCCATTCTACCGGCTTCAGCTCTCCAAAATCGATGTGCGCCTGCAGGAAGTCACGCACGACCACCTTGAGGATATTCACACAAGCTGCGTTGGGCTGAATTTCGATCTCGTCCAGAGCCCCCAAGATCTTGAAACCGCCTCCGTTGGGCGCCGCGGTGAAGTCAGGAGGAAGTGTTGTGACGAGCATCTCCTCAGGCGGTTCTTCCTCCGTTTCCCCGGTCGTTTCGACGGCCGTAGTTTCGACCGCAGTGGTGATGCCGGTCGTCAAATCGATGTCAGTAGTGCTGCTCGTGGACGCAGTGGTGCCTGTCGTTGGAGAAGTCGTTCCAGCGGTCGAACCATCGGAACCACCAGATCCGGCTACGCCGGGATCCTTGACCGTGCACCCTTGCGCCGACCACAACAGGTAAATTCCCAATGCACCAAGAGGTAAGCTCATGCGTCGCAACATGGGCCATACTGTAGCCAAAACCGCGCTTCTGACCAGGTCGACTGGAACGGTTGTGCGCACCGCACTCACGCTACTCTCAGGTGAGATCAGTGAGAGCCAATGTGAAACTTTTCAGGTTCTCTATACGGAGCAGCACGACGCAAGTGTCGATTTTTGGTATCAAACTCCCATGCGACTCGTACTTGCAAACCTCAACTACTCCTCTTGGTCCATGCGCGCTTGGCTTGCACTGCGCCTGGCTGAGCTCCCCTTCAAGACATTTGATGTCGCCATGAAGTCTCAGCCTGACTGGAAAGAACGTATCCTGCAATTTTCTGGTGCAGGGAAAGTGCCCGTGCTCGTGGACGGAGCACTCACCATCCACGAGTCCTTAGCCATTTGCGAGTACGTCCACGAACTACGACCCGCGGCGCGGTTGTGGCCGGAGGATCGCGCGCTGCGCGCACGCGGACGGGCGATCAGCTGCGAGATGTTGAGCAGCTTTTCCACTCTGCGCAGCCTCATGCCGTGCAACGTCCGTGGCAGGTCGCTTCGTACTCCCACTTCACCTGCGCTCGACAGGGACCTGGCGCGCATATTTGATATTTGGGAAGCGTCGCTCGCAACGAGTCCGGGCCCGTACTTGCTCAGCGATCACTTGAGCATAGCCGACTGCATGTACGCTCCGGTCCTGTTCCGCTTTCGCACCTACGGGGTAGCGCTCAGCGACACCGTGCGCAGCTACAGTGACGCGGTGCTCTCACACCCGCATTTGGTCGAGCTGCAGCACATCGCGGCCAGCACAGATCCGATCGCCGAGTACGACGCCGCTCTGCAATGAACTCACGCTACCCGAATCTCGTACGTCGGGTCCCTGATCAAACAGTCCAGTTCTCGTCAACGCGGCAGCACGCGAGGTGTGATGCACGACAGCCCGCTCACCCAGTCGCCTATTTCGGCTTGGGCGAACACAGCGTGACAACGATCCAACAGTTCTTTTCCTTCATCGCCTCCAATGAGCTCGCCTACGCGCCCGTTGATCCCTGCTGCGTGCAGGCGCATCCCGGCATCTTCAAACAGGACCTGGGCTTGACGCAGCTGTTCGATCCCCTCTGTGCTGGGCGCTTCGATCAGACCAGCCAACGCGTCAAACTGCAGGGCCAACCCGGTGGACCAGGTCGCGCCCTGTGAAAACATCATCTGGGCCATGCGGCGGGCCCGACGCAGCAGGTCTCGCCGCACGCTCACGTTCCGCTCATCAGCCGCCGCCTCGAGGGAGGCGATGGCCTCCATGCCCCCTACCTGGACTTGAGCCACGTGCACCTGGTCCATGTAGGACTTCTTCATCATCGCTCGGAGCTCGGGCATCGTGGCGAGGGCTTCACGGGGCGCTCCGCGATAGATGTTGACGTATGCGTTGCCCACGCCAGCCGAAAGGTGATGATAACTGATGTACGGAGCATTCCAGCGCCCTGCGCCCTCGGCGATCTCCTCTTTTGCCAGTTCTATGTCACCGTCACGCAGGGCTGTACGGGGACCCTTGGCCATCTGCAACGCCGCCAAGATGTGGTCGTCGCCGCGCTCGGTTGCGTCCGCGATCCACTCGACAAATCGTTGATCGAGTTGACGGTGATGCCCAAGGTAAAAGAGCGCGTCGGACCAGAAGATGCGTCCTGAGTTCAATTCCCAGGCCACGCCGCGACCGTGTTTGAGGAACAACCGCTCCGATTCCTCGAAAGCAGGCAGAGCCCCCTGCATATCGCCCGAGAGATACCGATTTTGCCCAGAGGCGAAACTGAGAAAGGCGCGGGTATACGAGTCAAGATGATCGCGTCCGATCGCCTCCGCATACTTCATCCAGCGGTCGACTTTGTGGGCATTTTTGGGCCCGCCGATTGCGTGATAAATGGCCTCCATCGCGCAACCGATGCTCAGGGCCGATGGTGTGCTCGACCGCAACGCCAGCCGCAAGAACAGGCTCGCGTTGGATGCGCCATGGACGACGCTGATCGTGCCGATGGGCCATGCGGCGCGGCAGGCGGCAAGTTGGCGCTGCACCGTCTGGTTGACCGGCGTGGCCGCTTGATCGCCTTGCTCCGCGCGGCGCGTCCGCTCGGATTGGTCGCGCAGCGCGTTTCGTATCCCCGCATCGCCCACGAGCGCCAAACGACCCCGATGATAGATCAGTGCGCCTAAGGCGCCGACCGCAGTTTGAGGCCACTTGAGCCCCACCTGACGATGAACCTCCGACAAGACTTCCGTGCCACGTTGAGAGTCTCCGGTAATCAACCACTGCTCAGCCGCGCGCCTACGTAACTCGATGGCCCGGTCTAAGGGCACCTCGGTGGCGAGTTGAGCGTAGATGGGTGCGGCCTCGGCGCCCCGACCTGCATCGGCCAGCATGTCTGCCAGGCGATTGCGAAGCGAAATGTCACGCGCGGGATCAGCACTAGCGGTGGACAAGGCAAGTCGATAGAGGCTGATGGACGTGGCCAGAGCAAAGGACCGCGTCGCCGCATCCGCAGCGCGTTCCGCCCACTCACTGGTGCGCGCGTCGCGACAAGCGTGAAAGTGACGCGTTATCTCAGCAGGGTCTCCCGCGCGGCGCACGAGTGCCTCGGCGAGCCGCAGGTGCAACGCAGCCGCGTCATCATGCAAGTCGAGCAGCGTGGACTCACGCACGGCATCGTGCAGTGGCTCAATCCACATGCCCCCCTGACGGGTACTGGCCAAGCGCGCCTGCTCCAGTTGCCGCACCAGGAGATCGCCCGAGCAATGACTCAACTCGGACAACAAAGTGACGTCCGTGCGTCCGCCACAGCAACACAAGAGGTAAAATGCGTCTCGCGACGGCTCACCCAACAGCTCGATCCGACTCGCGACGATCGAGCGCATGATTTCCGTCGTGGCGCCCACTGTCTTGAGCCCAAATGCGCTCCTTACGTGAGCCGCCATCTCCGTCAAGAGCAGCGGCGACCCACCCGCTTCGGCGATGATTTGCTCCACGGACTCCCGCCGGCCGGGGCCGACGATTTCGTTCAGCAGTAGGTTTGCCTCCAGGGGCAAGAGCGGTCCAAGCTCAATGGTGGTCCCTGGCACGTCGTCACCGAGCCCGGGCTTGCGGTCGAACACCTCAGCCAGGCATTCGCTGTTGCCGCGTTCTTCGCTCCGATAGCTCAAGATCAAGAGACAGTTGGGGCGATCCGACCCGCCAAACACCTCACCAATCAACTTGCCAGAGTCAAGGTCACCCCATTGGAGGTCATCGATAGCAACGATCAGCGACTGTTCGATAGACAACCGCGACAAGACGCCGGCAAGGGCCAGATAGGCGCGCTGCCGCATGGCGCGGTAGTCGCCAAATTGGAGCACTTCGGTGGACAGTCGATGATACGCTGGCAGCAGCGAGAATTCCGGAAAGAGTTGGGTGAGGATGGCTGCATCCGCCTCTGACAGCACTTCCAGCTGAAATTCATCCGGCCGAGTCCGCAAGTAGTCGACCAAATCCGTCACGACGCCGTCGATGGCCTTGTGGGGCAACAGCTCGTGCTCGCTGCATCTGCCTTTGAGCACGATGCTATCCGTCTGAGTGGCCAAGAAGTGCCTGAGCAGGGCGCTCTTTCCCATCCCGCTGCGCGCCTCGACCCTGACAACGAACGGCGAGAACCCGTCACGCACCCACTCTTTCGCCGCCTGCAGTCGAGCGAGCTCGGACGTTCGTCCCGAGAATCCAAAGCTATCGGCGGGAGCGAGCGTCGAAAACCGGGACGACGAGTTGCGAGAATCCTGCAGCAGTTGGATGCAGGTCTCTACGGAGAACCGCTTCTCTGGGTCTGGCTCTGTCAGGCCGCGAACCAAACTCGCCCAACTCTCCGATACTCCCTCCTCAATCAGGCGTGGGTCAAACCCGTCCATCTGGTTGAGTTGTGTCCTGCCGCTCGGTTGAGGATGCTGACCGGTGAGCGCCTCATAGAGCAACACGCCCAGTGAATACGCGTCGCTTTTCTGGCTGGCTCCGCGCATAGCGAGCACTTCCGGCGCCATGTAGCGTGGCGTGCCCATGACTCCTTGGCGTTCTCCATGCCTCACGTTGAGGTCCAGACCGATGCCAAAGTCCATGAGCACTAGTTCACCGCTGGGCCGCACCAGAATGTTGCTGGGCTTCACGTCGCGGTGAACACGCCCTGTTCGGTGCAAGAAATGCAGCACATCAGCGAGCTGAATGGTCAACGATGCCAGCGGTTGCCCCATCTCGACGCTGGTCAAAAAATCCTCGCCCTGAATGTACGACATGGTGAAGAACGACAACTGTCGCTCGACCACAAGCTCGTAGAGGGGGAGCAAATTGGGGTGCACCAGATCGCGAAGGAAGCGAAATTCCCGTTTTAGCTGTGGGATCGCAACACCATCATCCAGGTGCAGCACTTTGATCGCGATCTCTTCACCGCGCACCGTGTCGTGCGCCCGGTAGACGACCCCCTCGCCTCCCGATCCGAGGACCTCCACAATTACGTAACGTCCTCCCCGTAACTCTGTCTGCGCGTCGAAAATGATTCGATTGGAGCTGTTCGGTGCAGTCCTGGTGAGCGCCAAACGGTCAGTCAGATCCAAGCGAGTCTGCGTCACCGTCAACGTGTCATCGTTGCGAGCCCTTCTCGTACGGAAGTAGTCCACCCAGAAGCAACGTACTCCTGCCTGGCAGGTTGGCCCAGCCCACTTCCGTAAACCGGGAGATTTGGCCAAACTGACTGCTTGGGTGTGCCACAACCCAGCTGGAAATGAGCCATGTCTTTCAAAACCAGCGTATAGTTAGGGCATGACCATGGCACCCGTCCGCCCAGCGCTAGAACAAACCCCTGCGCCGCCAAACGTCGTTCCTCAACCCGGTCGACCTTGGCGGTCTTACAAAGAGCGGGTGTCTGGCATTTCGAAACGGATCGTTGCGGCTCAACAACCCATCCGCATCCTCAACTGCATCAAGTGGCCCAACCGGACGCTGGATGAGTTTCGTCTGGGCAAGTACCGAGAACTCCCCAAGATCCAGTACGACTCGAGTGATTTTGGTTATGACCCTCGTGCAAAAAAACAAGAACTTTCGGACATCGAGCGAGACGTGCGCGTGCAATTGGGCGACAACGACCCCATCGCCGACATCCTGGAGGCAACCGCACGCGAGTACCGACTCGTCGTCGAAATGTTAGAGGCGCGAGGAACACCGCGGTTTTATCAGCTGTCGCGCCAACTGTACGGGTCCTCGTCTGACATCTTCACCGATGGGGCCACCACCGTAAGTGATGTCGCCCACGACATGTACGGGATCCTCACGCAGATGGATGACCAGCTGCTTGGGCCTCTACCAGAACGAACCCTCAGCGCCGAGCAGGCGGTGACGGCGCTCAATGAACGCCTAGCCATCGTGTTTGGCGACGACACGGTGCGCGTCATGGTCGACGACGGCATCGCGGCGGATGCGGCCGCCGGTAGCGACTACGTCAAGGTGCGCGCAGGGGCCAAATTCAGCCCCGAGGACCTACGCATCCTCGAGGTTCATGAGGGTTGGGCGCATGTGGGCACGAGCCTCAATGGGCAACGTCAGCCGGTTGCTTGTTGGCTTGCGAAAGGTCCGCCACGTACAGCGGCCACACAAGAGGGGCTTGCAGCGCTGCTGGAGGTGCTCACTTTTGCATCACACCCAGCTCGTGCGCACCGTTTGAACAACCGGGTATTGGCGGTAGAAAAGGCCGAAGCGGGCGCCAATTTTCAGGACGTGTTTGAGTGGTTTCGGACGGAAGGCTACGATGAGGATACTTGTTTCTGGAATACGCAGCGCGTGTTTCGTGGCGGTACTCTTTCCGGGGGCGCCCCATTCACCAAAGACATCGTCTACATGAAGGGGATTGTCGCCAACTACAACTTTTTACATGCTGCCATTCAGCAAGGCCGTCCGGAACTGATCCGTTGGCTGTTTGTCGGCAAAGTCGCCTTGGAAGACATACCCGTGCTTGAGGCCCGGGCACATGAAGGGATTGTGCGCCCGCCTAAGTACGTTCCGGACCTATTCAAAGACCTGCGTGGACTCGCCATTTGGCTCAGCATCAGCACCTTCTGGAGTCGGCTCAACTCCCGCGCCGTATTCAAGCACTACGCGTCCATCTTCTAAGCTTGTAAGGCGCCTACCCCCCGTAGTGTGCGCTAGACTAGGCTGCGTAGCTTGCACTGCGTTGGTCCAAGCTCTATGCCGAACTCCCCATGCCGACCATAGAATTCGAAGGAACAGGGCTCGCCCGAGACAAAATCGCTGAGGCACCCCAAGGTGGAGCTCTCGTCAACATTTGCGACGAAGTGCTCGCGCCTATCGCCTTTTCCTGTCGCAGTGCCAGTTGCGGCACCTGTCACATCCAAATCTTGGAAGGGGCCGAGCTCCTCGACACACCGGGCCCCGACGAACTCGACTTGCTCGAGCTGCTGGATGCCGGAAAAGACACGCGCCTGGCCTGCCAAGCGCGCGTCAAACCGGGGGCGGGCCTGATCCGCATTCGTCCGGTTCAGGCCTAGCTCACAGCAGGCTTAGCTCAGATGCGGGTGAGGTTTGCGGCTCCTACGACGCCAGCACTCACGCCGAGTTCACTCACGACCAATGGGACCTCAGCCGGCGGTTCTGCAAAACTGCCCTTGCGCAATGCGGCCCGCAAAGATGGCTCGATGAGATCGAACGAACGCGAGATGCCGCCTGTAAACACCAGGGCGCTCAGGTCAAGCACGCTCTGAATGTTGGCCAGCCCGCGACCCAAGGCATCTCCCATCATCTCAAACGCTGCCAGTCCGGCCGCTTCGCCGCGCCGGGCGCTGTCGGCAATTTGTTTGATGTCCACAGCATCACCACCACCCGCCTCCTTGAACTTGCGCATCAGGGCCGCGGTACCGGAGTAGGTTTCCAGGCAGCCTTTGAGTCCACAACCGCAGAGCGGTGCGTCGGGGTTGGGATTGATGTTGATGTGTCCGATCTCACCAGCGAACCCGTTGGCGCCCGGGTAGAGTTGCCCACCGATCACCAGACCGCCACCAATTCCGGTACCCAGCGTGATCATGAGAAATGAGGGATAGCGCGTGCCGTGACCGTAGAGGTACTCACCCAGCGCAGCCGTCGTCGCATCGTTTTCCACGGCAACCGGGCAGCGCAAGCGTGCGCTCAGTCCCTCACCAAATGAAACGCCTTTGAACCCTGGAACATTCGGCAACCCCCAGCAACGACCCTGCGGATCGACTTCACCCGGAATGGCGACACCCACGGAGCGCGGTTTGGGATCGAGCTCGAGAACCAGGCGCGCAATGGCGTCCAGAACATCGTCCGCCTTACCTGTCTGGGGAGTGGCACACTCCGCCGAACGCACGATCTTTCCATCCACGACAATTCCGGCTTTGATGCCAGTTCCACCAAAATCGACTCCGATCATGGGGGCTTCATCTGCCGAGAGGTCGATCCTGTCAAGCTAGGCTACGCTGGCCTCAGAACAGGACACTGGTACCAGTTGGTGCGTTCGGTTGACGAACGGACGCGCGCCTTTTAGGCAAGCGCAGAAGGACCGCACATTCAACGACATGAAACACTCAGTTTCACATTCACTAGGCCGAGAGACCGCAAGAAAAGTTGCCCGCGCAGCCTTCGATGCATACAGGCAACGTTTCGCAGAGTTCTCGCCCAAGACGGTGTGGAGTGGCGACGACAACGCTGAGATTAGCTTCTCAGTCAAAGGTTTCACTCTCAAAGGCGCGGTCGAGGTCACGGATCAATCCATTGAGCTGGATATGGACGTCCCTTTCATCCTCAAGCCGTTCCAAAGCAAAGCCATTGGCGTGATTGAGCGGGAAATCAAAGACTGGATCGCTCGCGCCAAGACCGAGCAAGTCTAATTGCGTAGCTCAAGGCTCAAGTAGTAGCCCCGACCGGGCAGCGGATAGCCGAGGGTGTCGTAGCGCATCTGGTTCGTCAGGTTTTCGATCCTGAATTTCACGTAAGCATGTTCTACGAGCGTCGCGCTCAGCAGTGCGTCGAGTGACCCTTGACCAGGTATCACGACCAGACCAGCAGGATCTGCGAAGCGCTGGCCTCGGTAGGAGAAGGTCATGCCCGCGGACAAGTAGGACAGCGCTCGGGTGAGGTGTTGCTTGTAAACCGTCAGCTCCACTTGCCCGGAAAGCGCCGAGCGGAAGGGAATGGGGTCGCTCTGTCCGTCTGCACGCACGCTGCGCGCGTCGAGCAACGAAACACTGGCTTTACCGCGCAAAAGCGACCATGCATCGGCGCTCAGCTGCACGTCACCCCCCAAGAAGCGGCCGCGCTCCAAGTTAAATGGCCGTACATAGCCCAAGGCCACGCGCTGATAGGCGATCACGTCATAGGTCTGCCTGTAGAATACCGAGGCTTGCGCTTCAATTGCGGCACGGCTGCGCCGCTGTCCTAGCCGAACACCCACGTCAGCTCCGAGGCCGCGCTCAGCTTGCAGCTGCGGATTGCCGCGCATCGACGCAGAAAGCCCAAACCGCTCACCGAGCGTTGGGAAGCGAGCCCCGTAGAGCCCCGTGGTGCGCAGCTCGAGTTGAGGGATTGGTTGCAGCGTTGCTCCCAGTCTGGCTCCGGGGAAACACTGCTGAGAGCGCACGGCTTGGGCACGCTGACCCTCAAGATACCCGATGTCGCTCCCCTGTGCGCGTTGACATTCATAGCGCACACCGCCGCGCAGCCACGACGGCCCCCACGGACTCCCTGCGCTCAGCTCAGCCGAGGAAAACACCTCGTGCGCGCGCCTCTTGAGTGCTTGGCTCGGCTCGCTCCCAGACATCAAGCGTCCCACCTCGGCTGCAAAACTGCTTTCGACGAGCAAGTTGCGCGACGATCGCAGCGTCGTGCGCAGATCGGTCCCGATGCGCTGATTGTGCTGCGTCACCGTTGTCGGCAAGATGAACAACTCCCCGCTGGGATCTTGGCTCTCGAGGCGGGTCGTGGTCGCGCTCGTGCCCAGCTTGACGGAACACTGGATGCTGCCAGCTGAGCACGAATGCACGGCGGATACCCCCAGCAAGGCCCTGCCTAGCTCGGCGCGCGCATCTTTTGCCTGGATGAGCGACAAACCGCTAACGCCTTGCTCCCGCAACAACGCCTGCCCAACCACATGCAAGCGCAGGTCTTTCTGCCCGTATCGCGCTAGCCACCACAGGTCGGTCTGCGTGAAATCGGCATTGGTTCGTGTCGTCCAAGCGTCGTCACTTGGATCAAAGCTCGTCCCTTGATTGTCACGATAGCGAAAGTCATTGCTCGCGCCGGAACGCCGCACCGAGATAGACGTGGCCGCACGCGGCGTGCCTAAGCTTAGCCCAGCAATGACTGAGGCCGTGGAAAAGCTCCCCGCCTCACCGCGAACAAACATCTCCCGACCCGTCGGCAAGCGCGGCTCGACCACGAGCGCCCCGGAAATGCCGCTGCGGGGCATGTGCATGGGCGGAGCGCTTTGATAGACTATGGCGCGATCGATCATGAACGCGGGAACGGCTGACAGATCTGCCACGCCAACCACGTCGTCGTTGAGGCGGACCCCAGCCAGATAGACTGGTACTTGGGCGGAACTCGCGCCACGAATCGAAATCGTAGATAGATCGGCCGCCCCCCCCACCTGACTCACCTGAACGGACGGTTCCCCGCGCAGTGCCTCCGCCAGCTCCAAACCAGGTTGGTGGAGCCTCTCACCGGCAACCACGGAGACGGCCAGTTCAGGCTCGCTGTCCACGCGGTCGGGACGTCGACCACGAACCTCAACCTCAACCTCAACCTCAGCCGATTCGTCCTTAGGGTCCGCGGCGGCGCCGGGCGAGTGGAGCAGAAGGGTAGCTCCCAGCCAGGCCGCTCGCTGCATGGGCCAGCCATGCGCGTGGCCCCTCCCACGCGCTCTGCTTGTGTTCTTGCCCCAGCCCATCGCGTCCCCGCGCTTCATCAAAACACGCGCTTGGAGTCAAGCAGGATGGTGACAGGACCGTCGTTCACCAACTCTACCTGCATGTGCGCACGGAACTGTCCGGTCTGGACGTTGATGCCGTACGCACGCAGCTGACCACAAAACTCGTCGATGAAAGCAGGCGCCACGCCAGGCTCCATGGCGCGTTGAAAGCTTGGCCGATTGCCCTTGCGCGCGTCACCCGCAAGCGTGAACTGACTCACGACAAGCACCCCTCCACCGCGATCGACCACGCTCAAATTCATCTTGTCGAAAGCATCGGGAAAGATCCGCAGCTGCGCCACCTTCTTCGCCAAGAGCGCTACGTCTGCGGCTGTGTCGTCATTCATGGCGGCCAAGAGCACGCATAAGCCCTGCCCTATCTCCCCGACACAGGTTTCCGCGACGACCACGCGCGCCCGTGTGACGCGTTGAACGACGGCACGCATGATCAAACCCCGAGGTGGTAAAGCATGTAGTAAACGGCCACCCCTGATACGGACACATAGAGCCACAACGGCAGGGTGATGACCGCAATTTTTCGGTGCAAAGACACCCGGCCGGTCCAGCCACGGTAGATAGTAAGCAGGGCCAAGGGAATGACAGCAGCTGACAGTAGGATGTGCGGAATGAGCAGCGCAAAGTAAACCCCGCGCACGAGGCCCGTTCCCTTGAACGGTACCGAGCCAACCTGAGCATGATGCAGCAGGTAGGTCAGCAGAAACATGCTGCTGATGCCAAACGCTGCCAGCATGCTGCGTCGATGCCAAAGCAGGTTCTTGCTCTTGATGAACACCCATCCACACAGCAGGCAAATCGTCGCGCACCCGTTGAGGAAAGCATTGAGCGTAGCGAGCGGACTCGGCGAGGTCGCGTAGCCTCGACTCGGCAACATGTAGATCACACAAGCTACGAGCAGAAACACGAGCCCGCTGAGCGCCACGATCGACATCTTCACCTGGGCTGACTCGCCGGACTGGTTTTCTGTCGGCCCAGCTGCGGGCGTGGGCAGCGGCGTAGGCGAAGATGGAACGGTCATGGCCCCCCTTAGGGCGAGCCGTCGCCAGGCTCAAGGGTCTGCTGACAATTCGCTAGATTTCCATTGTAATTTCAGACACCTCTCGCGGCTGTTCGCTGGCATCCCGGCGGCAGGGATAGTTGGCACTGGGGCAGGCCTGGGCGTCTTTGAACAGGCGAACCAAGCCAGCATACAGCACGTCCAACTCGGTCGACATGAAGCGCGTCTCGGCAAAATGTTGCAGATTGTCAGTCTGCGCTCTCAACATACTCATATCTTGCCGTACGATGAGCCAGGCGATGGGTTCGATGATCCACAGCAGCATCCGGGCCACCCAACGCCAAAGTGGCGTCTTGACGGACACATGCGCGAACAGCTGCGTTCGATGATCATCGATAGGCTTAACGTAGCCAGTGATGAGCAGGTGCGCCTTTTCCCCGAGTCGATACTCCACTTGAAGCACCCCTGGCAGGAAGAAGCGGTCGAAATGGACGACGCGCGCCTCACCATCACGACCACCCCGGAGCAGACGTGCCAAAAGGCCGCCGGGGGCACGCTCTCCCACGTACTCGGCTTCGATAAAGGACGAATAGCGACGGCACACCACCTGCACGGCGCGCCGCTGTGCGGTGCGAAACAAGCCGCCGTGCAGTACGCCCGTGTGAGGGACGTCCAGCGCATTTTCAACCACCATGAGCGGTGAGCCGGGTAAGGTCACCGCGCGGACGAGGCGGACGTATCCGGGGTCGCTCTGTTCGCTACTAGAAAACGGTGCGCTTTCTGGCGCCACGTCCAAGCCGACAAACAATATGCCGTGATGGGTCCGCGTTGGATAGGAGGCGACAGCGTGCGACGCCTTGGGGGGCTCCCCTCGACCGGGAATCAGCACGCAGTGGCCATCCCGATCGAACTGCCAACCGTGGTAAGGACATTGCAGGGCTTCACCTCTGATCCTTCCTCGAGACAGCGGCACGTTGCGATGCGGACAGCGGTCGAGCAGAACGACACAACCCGACCCCATGCGCGCCGCGACCAAGGGCAAACCGCCCAGCACGTAGCGTCGCGGCCGTCTGCCCAATTCTCGCTCCAGGCACAGCGGGTACCAACCCGGAGCAACCCCGCGCGGCGCCATGGGCAGGCGATTCACGCCGCCCCCCGCTGCTGGCTGGTGTACCTCCACATGCAGCTGACGTTAGCACGTCCCCCGCGGAGCGTGTCGTGTGCAGCGACGCGCCCGGCATGTGTGGCATGCAGCGACACGGGGCCAGGTCCAGCCAGGCCCCTTCAAATCGCTTTGCTTTGTCGCGATCCTCATGACGCGGTACATATTGTGGATGGACAGTGAAAAAAGCTTCATGCGTGGGCTGTGTATGGGTCTTATTCAGCAGGATCTGATCCTTCCCTTCCCAGAGATCCCCGCTGCTGAACAAGAAACGCTGGAAACAGTCATCCCTTCGCTGCGTCAATTGCTCGCCTCACACGCCGATGACTTCCCTGCTTGGGATCGACAGGGTGAATTTCCAGAAGAATTCATCAGCGAACTGAAGGAATTCGGGTTGTTTAGCTTGATCATCCCCGAGACGGCAGGTGGCTTGGGCCTGGGCAACGCCGCGTACTCACGCACACTGCAAGAAATTTCTCGCTATGACGCGTCCGCGGCGGTCACCGTGGGCGCGCACAGTTCCATCGGTATGCGCGGGCTGTTGCTGTTTGGGAGCGACGAGCAAAAGGAACGCTACCTGGCCAAGCTTGCGAGCGGTGAGATGATCGCCGCGTTCTGTCTGACCGAAGCGGGATCGGGTTCGGACGCCGCGTCAGTCAAGACCAGCGCGGTGCGGGACGGGGATGACTGGATCTTGAATGGGGAAAAAATCTGGATCACCAACGGCGGATTTGCAGACTTTTTTACGGTTTTTGCAAAAACCAGCGGCCCAGATGAGCGCAAGAAGTTGAGCGCGTTCATCGTCACGCGAGATATGGGTGGTGTAAGTCATGGGCCCCATGAAGACAAGATGGGGCTGCGCGCCAGCACCACCAATACGATCACCTTCGAAAACGTACGCGTGCCGGGGAAGAACCTATTGGGTGAAGAAGGCAAAGGCTTCAAGGTCGCCATGAACATCCTCAACTCAGGCCGCAGTGGTCTGGGCGGAGGAGCAGTGGGTGGGATGAAAAAGCTGATCGCTCTGTCTACAGCCCAAGCCAAC
>Ga0315910_10000754_pt1 | contig 31212 bp, 22 predicted proteins | sample EdamamesoilMG_FD_204470 | JGI IMG/M metagenome (GOLD analysis project Ga0315910, IMG submission 204470) | Garden soil microbial communities collected in Santa Monica, California, United States - Edamame soil | ecosystem: Environmental > Terrestrial > Soil > Garden | place: USA: California... | reverse complement strand
CGCCATGGACGCCGGCAACATGCTCAAGCCCGCGCTCGCGCGTGGCGAGCTGCATTGCGTGGGCGCGACCACGCTCGACGAATACCGCAAGTACCTCGAGAAGGACGCCGCGCTCGAGCGCCGCTTCCAGAAAGTGCTGGTCGACGAACCCTCGGTCGAGGACACCATCGCGATCCTGCGCGGGCTGCAGGAAAAATACGAAGTCCACCACGGCGTGGACATCACCGATCCCGCCATCGTCGCCGCGGCGACGCTGTCGCATCGCTACATCGCGGATCGCCAGCTGCCCGACAAGGCCATCGACCTGATCGACGAGGCAGCCGCGCGCATCCGCATGGAGATCGACTCCAAGCCCGAAGCGCTCGACAAGCTCGAGCGCCGCATCATCCAGCTCAAGATCGAACAGGAAGCGCTCAAGAAGGAAACCGACGCGGCCACGAAGAAGCGGCTCGCGGACCTGCAGGTGACCCTCAAGGGCCTGGAGCGCGAGTACGCCGATCTGGAGGAGATCTGGAAGAGCGAGAAGGCTTCGTTGCAGGGCGCCGCGCACGTGCGCGAAGAACTCGAGAAGGTGAAGCAGGATATGGAAGTCGCGCGCCGCAAGGGCGACCTCACGGCCGTGGCGCGCATCCAGTACGAGCAGATCCCGGCGCTCGAGAAGCGCCTGGCGCAGGCACAGATCGCCGAGACCAAGGAAACCCAGCTGGTCCGCAACAAGGTGACCGACGAGGAAATCGCCGAGGTGGTTTCCAAGTGGACCGGCATCCCCGTCTCCAAGATGCTCGAGGGCGAGAAGGAAAAGCTGCTGCGCATGGAAGATGCGTTGTCCAAGCGCGTGGTCGGCCAGGAGGAGGCGGTGAAGATCGTCTCGAATGCGATCCGTCGTTCGCGCGCGGGCCTCTCCGATCCGCGGCGTCCGAATGGATCGTTCCTGTTCCTGGGCCCCACCGGCGTCGGCAAGACCGAGCTGTGCAAGGCGCTCGCGGAATTCCTGTTCGATACCGAGGAGTCGATGGTGCGCATCGACATGTCGGAATTCATGGAGAAACATTCCGTGGCGCGGCTCATCGGCGCGCCGCCGGGATACGTGGGCTACGAGGAGGGCGGTTACCTCACCGAGGCCGTGCGTCGCCGTCCCTATGCCGTGATCCTGCTGGACGAGGTGGAGAAGGCGCACCCGGACGTGTTCAACGTGCTGCTGCAGGTGCTGGACGATGGCCGCCTCACCGATGGCCAGGGTCGCACCGTCGATTTCCGCAATACCGTGATCATCATGACGTCGAACCTGGGTTCGCAGGAGATCCAGCAGTTCGCGGGCCAGAACAAATACGCCGAGATGAAGGCCGCGGTCATGGAAGTCGTGCAGCAGAATTTCCGGCCCGAGTTCATCAACCGCATCGACGACATCTGCGTGTTCCGCCCGCTCGGCACGGACCAGATCCGCGCCATCGTGGACATCCAGCTCGCACAGCTCAAACGCCGCCTGCTGGATCGCAACCTGGAGCTGAATCTCGACGACTCGGCGCTGGATCGGCTGAGCGAAGCGGGTTACGACCCGGTGTATGGCGCGCGCCCGCTCAAGCGCGCCATCCAGCAGCAGGTGGAGAACCCGCTGGCGCAGGCCATCCTCGGCGGCAAGTTCGTGCCGGGCGACCGCATCCGTGCGCGCGCGTCCGGCAACAACGGGCTGGAGTTCGAGAAGGCGCGTTGACGACACGCGTCGCGTGAGCGCTGCGTTTCGCCAATGTCGGCGATACTGCGGGATGCGCGCCACGCCCGCGGGCCCGAACAACTCGCCGGTGCTGAGTCCGCCGCCTTCACGCTGCGCCCCCTGAACGGCGCGCGCCCGGGTGCCGCTATAATCGCCGCGAGATTTTCCCGGGGTCGAAATGCCTTTCTACGAATACGAATGTCCACACTGCGGCTACGACGAAGAAGTGCTGCAGAAGATCTCCGACAAACCGTTGACCAAGTGTCCGAGCTGCGGAAAGAAGGGTCTGCGCAAGCTCATCTCCGCGCCGGTGTTCCGGCTCAAGGGCTCGGGCTGGTACGAGACGGACTTCAAGTCGGACAAGGAAAACAAGCGCAACCTGCACGGCGCGGAAAAGGAAGAAGCCGCGGCTTCGAAGAAGGACGAGACCAAGCCGGACAGCAAGCCCGAAGCCGGGAAAGCCGAGACCGCGAAGTCCGAGACGGCCTCCAAACCCGAGGCGAGCAAGCCGGCTGCCAAGCCGGTGAAGCGCGCCAAGTCGAAAACCAAGGGCGCAGGCCGGGCGCGCCGTTGATCCCGCCATGAATTACGCGCGGCGGCCCGGAATCGACAGCGTTGCCCTGGGCAGGCTGGCCGCGCGCGAACAACAGAGTTTCCTCACCACGCATCGCGAGTCCGCGCGCCTGGCGCAGGCGTCGGCCGTGCACTGGCTCAACGGCGTGCCCATGCACTGGATGCGCGACTGGAGCACGCCGCATCCGTTGTTCGTACGTCGAGCGCGCGGCGCCGAAATCGAGGACGTCGACGGCAATCACTACGTGGATTTCTGCTTCGGCGACACCGGCGCGATGTTCGGCCACTCGCCGCCACCGATTGCGCGCGCGCTGGCGCAAGCCGGCGCGGAGGGCATCACCGCGATGCTGCCGGCCGAACGCGTGGCGCGCGTGGGAGAAAAACTCGCCGCGCTCTTCGGGCTGCCGTACTGGCAGGTCACGCAGACCGCGACCGACGCCAACCGCGCGGCGCTGCGCTGGGCGCGCGCCATCACCGGCCGCGCACGCGTGTTGTGTTTCGACGGCTGTTACCACGGCACGGTCGACGAGACCCTGGTGCGCGCCTTGCCCGAGAGGCAGGACAAGGGCGGCGCCCGCGCGCGCGCCGGGCTGATCGGCATGAGCCACGACGTCAGCGCCGCGACCGATGCCGTGCCGTTCAACGACGTGGTGGCGCTGGAGAAAGTACTGGCGCGCGGCCGCACGGCGGCGGTCATCGCGGAGCCGGTGATGACCAACATCGGCATGGTGCTGCCCGAGGAAGGTTTCCTGCGTGCGCTGCGCGAGCTCACGCGGCGCCACGGGGCGTTGCTGATCATCGACGAGACCCACACGTTGTCGAGTGCGCGTGGCGGATACGCGCGCGCGCGCAACGTGGAGCCCGACATCTGGGTGTGTGGCAAGGCCATCGCCGGCGGCATGCCGTGCGCGGTGTTCGGGTTCACGGCCGAAGTCGAGGCGGGCATGCGCCGCGTGCAGCAGGAACGCGCCGGCGGGCACTCGGGCATGGGGACCACGCTGTCGGCCAACGCGCTGGCCCTGGCCTGCCTCGAGGCGAGTCTCGACGAGCTGATGACGGTCTCCAACTACCAGGCCATGCACGACACCGCGGCCTATCTATCCGAGGGGCTGGGCCGCGTGTTCGCGGCCGCCGGACTGCCCTGGCACGTGGCGCGAGTCGGCGCGCGCCTCGAGTTCGGCTTCGGCCGGCCGCCGCGCAACGGCGCCGAGTCCGAGCGCGAGGCCTGGCCCGAAGTCGAACACGCGATCCACCTGTTCCTGTTGAATCGCGGGGTCCTGCTCACGCCGTTCCACAACATGATGTTGTGCTCGCCGGTGACCACCACCGCGCACGCCGACAAGCTGCTCGCGGCGCTGCACGACTGCCTGCGCGAAATCGGGAGCGCGGCATGAGCGCATTGCGCATCGGCCAGCCGGCGGAGCTCGAGGCATTCCTGGCGGCACATCCGGACCTGCACGCCGTGCAGATCATGATCACGGATCCGTCCGGCGTGACCCGCGGCAAGGCGGTCCGGCGCGAAGAACTGCCGCGGATCTTCGAGAGCGGCCGGCAGGTCGCCGGCTCGATCCTCGGGCTCGACATCACCGGTGAGGATGTCGATGCCACCGGTCTCGTGTGGGACACGGGTGATGCCGACATGACGGCGCGGCCGATCGCCGGAACCCTGAAACCCGCGCCCTGGCTGGCCGCGCCCACCGCGCAGGTCATGCTCACCATGTTCGACGGCGCCGGTGCGCCCGCGGCGGCCGATCCGCGCCATGCGCTGGTGCGCGCGGTGGAGCGGTTGTCGCGCACCGGCATGACGCCGGTGGTCGCCTGCGAGCTCGAGTTCTATCTACTGCGGCAGGACGGGGAACGGCTGGTGCCGGCCGGCGGCGGACGTGCCGGCGAACGCGGCAAGATCGACGCGTACAGCCTGACGCGCCTGGATGACCTCGCCCCGGTGTTCGACGAGGTGTACCGCGCGGCCGCCGCGCAGGAACTGCCCGCGGAAACGCTGATGTCGGAATACGCGCCCGGGCAGTTCGAGATCACGCTGCATCATCGCGACGACGTGCTGCGCGCGGTCGACGAGGCGGTGATGTTCAAGCGCCTGCTGCGCGGCGTCGCGGCCCGGCATGGGCTCGTGGCCTGCTTCATGGCCAAGCCGTTCACCGCGCGCGCGGGCAGCGGCCTGCACGTGCACGTGAGCTGCAACGACGCGGCGGGCCGGAACGTGTTCGCCACCGACGAGCCCGCGGGCACACCGGCCTTGCGCCACGCGATCGGCGGCATGAAGGCGACGATGGCGGAATCGATGGCGGTGTTCGCGCCGAACGCGAATTCCTACCGGCGTTTCGTCAGCGAGAGTTACGCGCCCACGGCGCCGATCTGGGGCGTGAACAATCGCACCGTGTCACTGCGCGTGCCGGCGGGCCCGCCCGTGTCGCGGCACGTGGAGCACCGCATTGCCGGCGCCGATGCAAATCTCTACCTCGCCGTGGCGACGGTGCTGTCGGCCGCGGAGCATGGCATGCGCGGGAAACTCGATCCGGGGCCGCCGGTGGAAGGCAATGGATACGCACAGGCGCGCGAGCGCACGTTGCCCGCGACCTGGCACGAGGCGCTCGAGCTCGCCGCGAAGTCCTCGTTCCTGCACGAGGCGCTCGGCGCGGAATTCCTGCAGGTGTACCTGGCGATCAAGCGCCAGGAATGCGCGCGCTTCTGCGCCGAGGTCAGCGAGCTCGACTACACCTGGTACTTACGTAGTTAGGTAGTGCCGAAGATGGTGCCGGAATGCATGCTCCGGCACCGTCTTCAGGGTTTCGCCGCGGCCGCCGGCTTCGCCGGCGCCGCACTTTCCTTCGCGACCAGGAACTTCACCGCCTCGATGATCTGGTCGGTGGTTTCGAAGCTCTGATTGTTGATGCGGTACTTGCCGGCCACCACCAGCGTCGGCGTGCTGGTGACCTGCATGGCCTTGATCTGGCTCTCCGCCTGGCGAATCTTGAGATCCACGCCAAACGATTTGGATGCGGCCACGAAGTCCGCCGACTTCACGCCGGCCACCCGTTGGTAGAAGCGGCCCATGTCGTCGATGTTCGGCAGAGACGCCTTGGGCTTCAGCCGTTTGCCGCTGGCGTCCGTGACGCCGAGCTCGCCGGTGGTCCAGATGGCCTCGAACATGGCGTCGTGCGCCTTCTCCGCCACGCCTAACGACTGCGCGGTCAGGTACGCCCGCTGCAACAGCGGCCAGTTTTCCGCGTCATTCCACGACGCCGGCAGGTACACGACCTGGGCATTCGCGGGCAGGGCCGCCTTGAGCTTCCTCATCGCCGGCCGGAAGGAATTGCACGCCGGGCAACCGTACGAGAAGACTTCCATGACCTCGACCTTGCCGGGCGCGACGTTGGTGCGCTGCGCCTGCGGGAGCACGGTGTAGTGCTTGCCAGCGACAAAGTCGGCGGCCTGGACGGTGGTACCGAGCGCCATTACGGCGGTGGCGAGGAATGCGATCGACAGACGCGTCATGAAAACCTCACTTGAAACCTTTCAACCCGTCGCCGGGACTTGCCTCCCGTACGACCCGTGCCGGCGCGGATGATTCCACGAGCGGGGCGGGAGTTAAACCGTGGCCGACAGGTTAATTCCCTCCGGATGGACCGGACCTGAACGGTCGTACCCCCTTGAGGCGCGGCCCTTTTTCCTGGAAACGGGGTGCCTGCTCTTGTCGATCCTTTGGGGTAACATCGCCGCCCTTTCTACGTCTGTCGGGCTCTTCCAATGCGTTCTCACTATTGCGGCCAGGTCAATGAAAAGCTGGTCGGTCAAGAGGTTACGGTCGCCGGCTGGGTGCATCGCCGCCGCGATCACGGTGGCGTCATCTTCGTCGACCTGCGCGACCGCGACGGTCTGCTGCAGATCGTCATCGACCCCGACAACAAGGCCCAGTTCGCCGAGGCCGAGAAGCTGCGTAACGAGTTCGTGGTGAAGGTCCGGGGCCTGGTGCGCGAGCGTCCGGCGGGCACGGCCAATGCCAACCTGGCCTCGGGCAAGGTCGAGTTGTTAGCGCGCGAGCTGACCACGCTCAACCGCTCCGAGCCGCTGCCCTTCCAGCTCGACGAGCACGTCAGCGAGGAAGTCCGCCTCAAGTACCGCTACATCGACCTGCGCCGCGACGACATGCAGCGCCGCCTGCGCCTGCGTCACAAGATCACTCGCGCCATGCGCCGCTACCTCGACGACCAGAACTTCGTCGACATCGAGACGCCGGTGCTGACCAAGGCCACCCCGGAAGGCGCGCGCGATTACCTCGTGCCGTCGCGTACCCACGAGGGCAAGTTCTTCGCGCTGCCGCAGTCACCGCAGATCTTCAAGCAGCTGCTGATGGTCTCGGGCTTCGACCGCTACTACCAGATCGTCAAGTGCTTCCGCGACGAGGACCTGCGCGCCGAGCGCCAGCCCGAGTTCACGCAGCTCGACATCGAGACCTCCTTCCTCTCGCAGGAACAGATCATGCAGATGATGGAGGCGCTGACGCGTCACATCTTCAAGGATGCCATTGGCGCCGAGCTCGCCGATCCCTTCCCGCGCATGTCGTTTGCCGAGGCGATGAAGCGTTACGGCTCGGACAAGCCCGACCTGCGCAATCCGCTCGAGCTCGTCGACGTCGCCGACCTGGTGGCCGGCTGCGACTTCAAGGTGTTCGCCGGTCCCGCCAAGGATCCGAAAGGCCGCGTGGTCGCCCTGCGCGTGCCGGGCGGCGGCGCCATGCCGCGCTCGCAGATCGACGATTACACCGCGTATGTCGCGCGCTACGGCGCCAAGGGCCTGGCCTACATCAAGGTGAACAGCGTGGCGCAGGGCAAGGAAGGCCTGCAGTCGCCGATCGTGAAGTTCCTGAGCGACGATGCCGTGAAGGGCATTCTCGAGCGCACCGGGGCACGCGACAACGACCTCATCTTCTTCGGCGCGGACTCCGCCAAGGTGGTCAACGACGCCATCGGGGCGCTGCGCCTCAAGGTGGGCGCGGACCAGAAACTGGCTACCGGCGACTGGAAGCCGCTGTGGGTGGTCGACTTCCCGATGTTCGAATGGGACCCGGAGGAGAAGCGCTGGGTGGCCATGCACCATCCGTTCACCTCGCCGGTGAGCGACGACGCGGCGGCGCTCAAGGCCAGCCCGGGGACGGCGCTCGCCAAGGCGTACGACCTGGTGCTGAACGGCAGCGAAATCGCCGGTGGCTCGGTGCGAATCTTCCGCCAGGACATGCAGTCGGTGGTGTTCGAGTTGTTGGGCATCGGCGCCGAAGAAGCCCAGAACAAGTTCGGCTTCCTGCTCGATGCGCTCAAGTTCGGCGCTCCGCCGCACGGCGGCATCGCCTTCGGACTCGACCGCCTGGTCATGCACATGTGTGGCACCGACAGCATCCGCGACGTCATCGCGTTCCCCAAGACGCAGACCGCCGCGGATCTCATGACCGACGCGCCGACCGAGGTCAGCGAGAAGCAGCTGCGCGAGCTGCACATCCGCGTCAGGACTATTCCTCAGGGCTGACGCCCACGAAGGAAAATGGCCCCGAAGCGGAGCCGTCCGTCAGTTGGTAGAGTGACAACGCCATGACTACAGCGGTGGTGTTCGTCCACGGCCTGTTCCTGAACGGCGCGGAGTTCACGCTGCTGCGCCGGCGGCTCGCGGCCGCGCATGGCTACGGGGCGCATCGCTTCAGTTATCCCACCGTGCGTGGCTCGATGGCCGCGACGCTCGAGCAACTCAGGCGCTTCGTCGACGACATCGACGCCGAGCGTGTCCACTTCGTCGGTCACAGCCTGGGTGGCGTGGTGTTGTGCCGTTACTTCGAACGCGAGCGCTGCGAGCGCACCGGGCGCGTGGTGCTGCTGGGCTCGCCGCTCATGCAAAGTCGCTCGGCGCGCGCCGTCGCGCGCCACCCGTGGCTGCGGCGGGTAGTTGGGCCGCTGGTCGCCGAGGAGCTGGTCGACTGCTGCACGCCGCGCAGCTGGAGCTGCGGGCATGAGCTCGGCATCATCGCCGGCACGCGCCCCGTGGGTCTCGGACGATTCTTCGCGAAGTTCGCCGAGGCCAGTGATGGCACCGTGGCCGTCAGCGAGACCCGGCTTCCCGGCCACAAGGCGCATCTCACCGTCCCGGTGAGCCACATGGGCATGCTCGCGTCGTCCGCGGTCGCGGCACAGGTGGGCGAGTTCCTCGCGAACGGCGAGTTCAGCAAACCGGGGTAAGGCGCCCCGGATGATCCGATCAGGTTCGCGAGACGCGCCGCCCGGCGGGCGGCGCGTCTCGCGTGGCTCACAGCCGTCGCATTTCGTATGTCCACAGGCTGTTGATGTCCTGTGACATGCCGCGGACGAAGCCGGGTCCGAGCACGACGATGCTGTCCGTGCGCGTGGTGCCGGCGCTGGTGACAAACGTGAGGGTCCCCGTGCAGTTCGGATTCACGACCACGCTGCCCGTGAAGGTGATTCCCGGCCTGAACGCGGTCTTGAAGATAGTGGCGTCGAACACTCCATCCAGCAGCGTTCCCTGCCGGTCGAAGCGGAAGATGCCGATGGCGGTGATGTCCTGGCCGCCGGGGAACAAGTTCTGGTGTCCGACATCGGTGGCAAACATCCAGCGGCCCGCGAGCATGCGCGTCGTGCAGGCCTGGGACTCGTAGTTGGGGGCAACCGAGGCGTTGAGATCCGGCGCTGCCAGCGCCGGGGCGGAAAAGGCCGGTGCGGTGCACAGCAGGCCGAGGGCTGCGATCAGGCGGAAAGATTTCATGGGCTTCTCCTCGTGGTTAGGCGGGATTCGAGCGAACGACCGCAGCTTCCGCCCGGACAGAGCCTGGCGCCCGAAGGTCGGGCGAATGTCACGCGAAGATTTCGCGAAGGCGCGCCGAGGCCTAATATCCGTGGCCGGGCAGGGTGGCGGGACAACAATGTCGGTACCGCAACGCGAGCCGGCCGCTTACCGCGCCGGCGATCTGACCATCGACATGGGAACGCGGCAGGTGAGCCGCGGCGGGCATCCGTTGCCGCTGCCCAAGCTGTCCTTCGATCTGCTGGTGGCGCTGGTCAGGCGCGCCCCCAACGTACTCACCGCCGACGAACTCATGGCCGCGGTTTGGGACGGCCGCGTCGTCAACGAAGAGACCGTGGCCAAGCGCGTCGAGCTGGTGCGCGAAGCGCTGGGCGATGACAGCCGTTCGGCCCGCTACATCGCCCTGGTGCGGGGACACGGCTACCGCCTGACTGCCTCGGTGGAGCCGGTCGGCGCCACGGTCGCTGCGCCCGTGTCCGCGCCCGCTGCGCCGCAACTCGCGCTGGCCGTGCTGCCGCTCGAGGACCTGTCTCCCGGCACCACCGAAAGCTATTTCGCCGCCGGCCTGCATGACGCGCTCATCACCGATCTTTCGAAAGCGCGCACGCTGCGCGTGATCTCGCGCACGTCCACCCTGGTCTACCAGAAGGCGCCGCGTCGCGTGCCCGTCATCGCCGCGGAGCTGGGCGTGGATCTCATCATCGAGGGTTCGGTGCTGCGCGCGGGCGATCGGGTGCGCATCACCGTGCAGCTGGTGGCTGCCAACGACTCGCATGTATGGGCGGAGTCCTATGACGGCGACCTGCGTGATGTCCTGCGCCTGCAAAGCGATGTGGCGCGTGCGGTGACCCGCGCCGTGAACGTGAACCTGACGCCCGAAGAATCGACGCGCATGACGACCTCGCGCGTCGTCAACACCGAGAGCTACGAGCTGTATCTCAAGGGCCGCGAATATCTCGACCGCATGACGCCGCAGGGCTTCGAGGCCGGGCTCGCGCTGTTGCACCGCGCGACACAGATCGATCCGGCGGATCCGCTGTCGTACTCGCGGCTGGCGCTGGCGTACAACTTCATCGGCCATGCCCCGGGTGCGGCGAAGTCCTCGTTCCCGCGCGGCGCGGCCGCGGCGCTGCAGGCGCTCGGCCTGGACGAGGGCAATGCCGAGGCACACCTCGCGCTCGGCGAAGCGCGGCTCTACTTCCACTGGGACTATCCCGCCGCCGACCAGAGCTTTCGCCAGGCGCTGGAAATCAATCCGAGCCTGGCGGCGGCGCGTGCGCACTACGGCTGGCTTCACCTGATTCACGGTCGCGTCGAACAGGCATTTCACGAATCCCGCCTGGCGGTCGAGCTCGATCCGAAGCAACCCTTGTGGATCTGCTGGCACGGCTGGCTGCACCTGTGGCGCCAGGAATTCGAGGCGTCGGTGCGCGATCAAGGCGCGGCACTGACCCTCGATCCCAATCACCCGGTCGCCAACTTCGTGCTGGCGCAATCGCTGGCCGCGCTCGATCGCCACGATGAAGCCATCGCCGCCGCGCGCAAGGCGGCGGCCGCAGCGCCCCGCTGGAACTGGGCACTGGGGCAATGCCTCGCATTCGCGGGCCGCACCGACGAGGCGCGCGACTTCGCCCGGCAGTTGGCGCGCGCCGAACCGCCCGATCCCTGGGCGCTCGCCGAGGTGCACGCCGCGCTCGGGGACCGCGATGCGGCGCTCGACTGGCTCGAGGCGGGCTACGAATCGCGCCGCGACTGGATGCCATGGATCCAGGCCAACTACTTTTTCAGAGACCTGTTCGATGAGCCGCGATTTCGCGAGGTCGTGCGGCGCCTCGATCTGCCCGCTATTTCGCCAGCGCCCGCAACTTGTAGATGAGGTCGAGCGCCGCGCGCGGCGTGAGATCGTCGGCGCTCACGGCGCGCAGCGCGGCTTCGATCTCGAGCAAGCGTGGATCGACCGGCGGCGGCGCCGGGGGTTCGAGCGGTAGTTGGGCCTGCGGCGTGTCCGGTGCGGCGCGCCGGCCGCGCGCTCCGCCCGCCGGTGCGCGTTCCGTGGCGTGCTGGCCGGCGCCGCTCTCGAGCGCCGCCAGGTATTCACGCGCCGCCGCGATCACCTCGCGCGGCACGCCGGCGAGCTGCGCCACCGCCAGACCGTAGCTGCGGCTCGCGGGACCTTCCTTCACCGCGTGCAGGAACACGATGCCGTCGCGATGCTCGGTGGCGTCGAGATGCACGTTGGCGATGCCGTCGATCTCCTGCGCGAGGTTGGTGAGCTCGAAGTAGTGAGTTGCGAAGAGCGTGAACGAGCGGTTGACCCGCGCGATGTGGCGCGCCACCGCCCAGGCCAGCGACAGTCCATCGAAGGTGCTGGTGCCGCGCCCGATCTCGTCCATCAGGATGAGACTCTTGCCGGTGGCGTTGTTGAGGATGTTGGCCGCCTCGGTCATCTCCACCATGAAGGTGGAGCGGCCGCCGGCGAGATCGTCGCCCGCACCGATGCGCGTGAAGATGCGGTCGATCGGCCCGAGCACCGCCTGTTCGGCGGGCACGAAGCTGCCGATGTGCGCGAGCAGCACGATCAACGCGCCCTGGCGCATGTAGGTGCTCTTGCCGCCCATGTTGGGGCCGGTGACGACGAGCATGCGTCGCGCGCCGTCGAGCACCAGGTCGTTGGGCACGAACGGCGTGTCGATGAAATGCTCGACCACCGGGTGGCGTCCGCCGCGGATTTCGAGCCGCGCGTCGCCCACGAGTCTGGGTTCCGTCCAGCCGAGCTGCGCCGCGCGTTCGGCCAGCGCCGCGAGGCAATCCAGCGACGACAGCGCCGACGCCGTGGCCTGCAACGCTCCCAACCGGTCGATGAGCTGGGTCAGCACCTCGTCGTACAGCTCGCGTTCGCGCGCCAGGGACTTCTCGCGCGCACCCAGCACCTTGTCCTCGAAGCTCTTGAGCTCGGGCGTGATGAAGCGTTCGGCATTCTTGACCGTCTGCCGCCGGATGTAGTCCTTGGGCACGTTGTCCGCCTGCGAGCGGTTCACCTCGATGTAGAAGCCCGAGACGCGGTTGTAGGCGAGCCGCAGCGAGGCAATGCCCGAGCGCTCGCGCTCGCGCCTTTCCAGCTCGAGCAGGAACTCGTCGGTGTGCGAGGAGATGCGGCGCAGTTCGTCGAGCTCGTCGTCGTAACCCGCGGCGATCACGTCGCCCTCGCGCAACTGGACCGAGGGTTCTTCCGCGATGGCCCGATGCAGCAACTCCGCGACGTCGGTGTGTTCATTCACCGCGGCCGTGAGCTCGGCGATCAGCGGCGCCTCGATGCGCCTGAGCGCGGCGCGCAGGCCGGGCAGGGCCGCGATTGAACTGCGCAGCGCGGTCAAGTCGCGCGGCCGAGCGCTGCGCAACGCCACGCGGGCGAGGATGCGTTCCACGTCGCCGATGGCGCGCAGCGGCTCGCGCAGGCTTTCGAATCGTCGCGCGTCGACCAGCAACGCCAGCGCCTGGTAGCGGCGCCGCAGTTCCTGCTGGTCGGTCAAGGGACGATTCAGCCAGCGGCGCAGGCATCGCGAACCCATGGGCGTCACGGTCGCGTCGAGCAGCGCGAACAAGGTGGCCGAATCCTGGCCGGAGAGCGAGGCGTCGATTTCCAGGTTGCGGCGCGTGGCGGCGTCGAGTTGCAGCGCATCGCCGCGTTCCTCGACCGCGAGCCGCGTGATGTGCGGCAGCGCAGTCTTCTGCGTCTCGCGCACGTATTGCAGCAGCGCGCCGGCGGCGCTGATCGCCAGCGGCAGATCGTCGGCACCGAAGCCGCGCAGATCCAGCGTGCCGAGCTGATCGGTCAGCAGGCGCGAGGCGCTGGACAGCTCGAAATGCCACGGCGGACGCACACGCGCGGCGCCGTCCACCAGCGCGCCGATCTCGCGCGCGTGGTCTTCGGGAATCAGCAGCTCGGCGGGCTTGAGCCGCTCGAGTTCGGCGAGCAGCGCGGCGTCGCCGTCGGCCTCGAGCACCGTGAAACGTCCCGCGGCGAGATCCAGCCATGCGAGGCCGTAGGTCGAGGCGTCCTTGTCGGGTCGGCGCGCCACCGCGGCTAACAAGGTTTCGCGGCGCTGTTCCAGCAGCGCATCGTCGGTCACGGTGCCCGGCGTGACCACGCGCACCACCTGGCGTTCGACCGGACCCTTGGATTTCGCGGGGTCGCCGATCTGCTCGCAGATCGCCACCGACTCGCCCTTGCGCACCAGCCGTGAGAGATAGGTGTCCACGCTGTGATGCGGCACGCCCGCCATCGGGATCGGTTCACCGGCCGACTGGCCGCGCGACGTCAGCGTGATGTCGATGAGCTTGGCGGCGCGCCGCGCGTCGTCATAGAAGAGTTCGTAGAAATCGCCCATGCGGTAGAAAACCAGGGCGTTGGGATACTCGGCCTTGATGCGCAGGTACTGCTGCATCATCGGGGTGTGGTTCGAAGCGGGTTGTTGCACGGCGGGAATCTTAGCGCGTGATCCACGTCAGTGCCCGGAGTGCTTATGGCGGCTCCGGGCGCGAGCAGCCACAGTGCCGGCATGAAAAAACACACCCAGTGGCTGCCGGCGGTTCTCGTGGCGACAGGCTGTTGTGGAGTCCACGCCCAGGACGCGCCCTCCGGCGGATGGAAGTACTACATCGAGCCCTACCTCATGTTCCCCAACATGAAGGGCGAAACCGGCGTCGCTGACCTGCCGCCCGCACCGGTCGACGAAGACCCGTCCGACATCTTCGAAAATCTGCAGATGGGCGCGATGCTGTACTTCGAGGCGCACAACGAGCGCTGGATGTTCAGCTCCGATGTGCTCTACATGGACCTGGAGGCGGACCTCACGCCTAACAACATCGTGAGCGACGGCAAGGCCGAGCTCGCGCAGCTCGGCTGGGAGCTCGCCATGATGCGCCGCGTGAGCCCCGGCCTGGAGGTCGGGCTCAGCGTCGTCTACAACCGGATCGATGCCGACGTGGACATGACTTTCGACACCGTCCTGGGCACTTCGACGCGCAGCGTCAGCATGACCGAAGAGTGGATCGATCCCACCCTCGTGGCGCGCGCCACCTTTCCCTACGGCGACAAGTGGTTCGGGCAGTTCCGCTTCAACGTCGGCGGCTTCGGCGTGGGGTCCGATCTGTTCTGGCAGGTCCAGGCGGACGTCGTGTATCGCCACTCGGACAAGTGGCAGTTCGTGATCGGCTATCGCCTCATGGACTTCGACTACGACCAGGGCAGCGGCCTGGACCGGTTCGTGTACGACATGCAGAACTTCGGTCCGGTGATGAAGGTCGGCTACCGGTTCTGACCTCGATTCGCGCCAGGCGGGGCAATGCCCGCAGTGCTTATGGCGTCGCGCCCCTTAAGCGAACAGATTGGCCGGCATGATGCCCAAGGTGTCTCCATGGTTGGCGCGCACCACAATCGCGCTTTCGGGCGTGGCCGTACTGGCCGCGTCCTGCCCCACGTTCGCCGCTGAAGCGCAAGGCAATCGACCGCGCCTCGGCCTGGTGCTGGCCGGTGGCGGCGCCAAGGGCGGTGCGCACGTCGGTGTGCTCAAGGTGCTCGAGGAGATGCACGTCCCCATCGATTGCATCGCGGGCACCAGCATGGGCGCGCTGGTCGGTGGCGGTTATGCCTCGGGCATTCCCGCGAAGGAACTCGAAACCTTCGTCACCACCATCGACTGGAAGAAGGTGGTCGGCAGCCAGGGCCGCCGCGACCTCGAGCCCATCGAGCAGAAGCGCGCGGGCGCGACCTACAGCAACGATTTCGAATTCGGCATCACGCCCGACGGTGTCACGCTGCCGGGTGGGCTCGTGAACACCAGCAACATCGAAGACCTGCTGCGGACCTATGTCGCGAGTGCGCGCGCGGTCAGCCAGTTCGACAAGCTGCCGATCCCCTATCGGGCGGTCGCGACCGACATGGTCACCGGGAAAATGGTGGTGATCGACAAGGGCGATCTCGCCACGGCCATGCGCGCCAGCATGGCCATTCCCGGCGCATTCGCGCCGGTGCTGAAGGACGACATGATCCTCAATGACGGTGGCCTGGTGCGCAACATCCCGATCGACGTGGCGCGTGACCTGTGCGCCGACCGCGTGATCGTCGTCAACCTGGTCGAACCTTCGGTCGATCCGAAGCGGCTGCGCACCGCGACGCAGCTGTTGTCGCGCACCATGGACGTGATGATCGAGGCCAACGAGACCTTGCAGCTGCAGACCATCAGGCCCACCGACATCCGCATCGACGTGTACATGGGCGACATCACCACCGCGGATTTCGAGCGCGTGCCCGACACCATTCCGCTCGGCGAGGCCGCTACCCGCGAGCATGCCGCCGAGCTCGCCGCCTTCGCAGTGCCGGAGGCCGAATACACGGCCTGGCGCGCCCGCGTGACGCGCTCGCAGGACATCGAGACGCGGCTCGCGGACGTGCGCTTCGAGGGCTTGAAACGCGTGGATTCCCGGTTCCTCGCCAGCCGCTCGGACATCAAGGCCGGCGACAAGGTCGACGTCGCGGAGCTGAGCCAGGAGGCCCAGCGCATGTCGGTGCTGCAGGACTTCGATTCGGTCGGCTACCGGCTCGAAGGCGACCCCGATTCGTCCATCCTCACCTGGATGCCCAAGGAGAAGAGCTGGGGTCCTAACTACCTCAGGGCGGACCTGGGCCTGTACACCTCCTCGGACGGCGACCTGGAATTCGCGCTTTATGGCCGTCACACCCGCAGCTGGGTGAATTCCCGCGGCGCCGAGTGGCGCAACGAGATGCAATTCGGCGGCGACAGTTTCCTGCAGACCAGCCTGTTCCAGCCCATCGACACGGCGCACAGGTTCTTCATCGAGCCGACCCTGCTGGTCTCGCGCACCCTGGAGAACATCTTCCTGGACGACGAACGGGTGGCGAGGTACGAGTACCAGGACGTGATCGGCGCGCTGGATTTCGGCGTGAATTTCGGCCGCTTCGCGCAGGCGCGACTGGGCTATGTCTACGACTCGCGCAAGGTGAACGTCGACGTGGGTTCCCCGGTGCTGCCGGAGTCCGAGCCCGACGACGCCGGTATTTCCTTCTCCGTCGAATACGACAGCCGCGACACGGCATTCGCCCCGACCCGCGGCGCCACCATCGCGCTGGAATACCTCAACTCCGATGACTCGCTGGGCAGCGACCGCAACTGGGAGCGCGGAGAATTGGGTGTGGGCGTGGCGGTGCCGTTCCGGCGCAACATCTGGTGGATCACGGCCGCCGGGGGTGTCAGCGAGGACCTGCCGGCCGATCGGATGTTCACGCTGGGCGGCCCCGGCAGCTTCCCGGGCTTCGAGCTCGGCGAGATGCGCGTCGGCGGCTACTGGACCATCGGCACCAGCTATCTCTGGAACATCAAGGAGGTGCTGCCCATCAAGGGCCATGCGTTGTACATGGGCTTCCGGGTGGTGGGTGGCGGAGTCTCCGACCGGTTCGACCAGGAAGAATCGGAAGGCATCTACGGCGGATCGATCTACCTGACGGGCCGCACCATGGTCGGACCGCTCACGCTGGGGGTGGGGAGCACTTCCACGGATTCCTGGAGCGCCTGGCTGAGCATTGGCCGCCCGGTGGGCAGCGGCACGATCCTCGAGCGAGGCATCTTCCGTTGATCCGAGAAATGGGGACATTCCTCATTTCCTTGTCACAATCCGCCCCATGCGCATTCCGGGTGACAGTGCACTCTCCGCATTGAGCCGCGACGTGGCCGCGCGCCTGCTCGCGGGCAGGCGCCGGCTCGGCACCGCGGAGTCCTGCACTGGCGGGTGGATCGCCAAGCTCTGCACCGACATCGCCGGCAGCTCCGACTGGTTCGACTGCGGCTTCGTCTGCTACTCGAACGCCTCCAAGACTCGCGACCTCGGCGTACCGGAGAAGCTGATCGAAGCCGAAGGGGCGGTGAGTGATGCCGTGGTGCGCGCCATGGCTGAAGGTGTGCTCGCGCGCACCAGCGCCGACGTCGCGATCGCGGTGAGTGGCATCGCCGGCCCCGGCGGCGCGGTGCCTGGCAAACCCGTGGGCACGGTGTGGTTCGCGCTGGCGCAGAAACTCCCCGACCGGCTCGAGTGCCAGGGACATCTGATCCAGTTCGACGGCGACCGCGACGCGGTGCGGCGCCAGGCGGTCGAATATGCGCTCAACCTGTTGCGGGCGCTGCCCGCGCCCGTCACTGCGTAAGCATGTGGCGGCTGTTCTTCGCGGTGCAGCCGCGACCGGAGCAGAACGCGGCGCTGGTCGAGGCGTCGGCGCCGCTCATCGCGCAGTTGCGAGCGCAACCCGTACCCGTGGAGAACTTGCACGCGACGCTGTGCTTCATTGGCGCGGTGGCCGAGGAGAAGCTCGGCGCGCTCAGGGCGGCGGCGGACACCGTGCGCGGACGCGTGCTGACGCTGCATTTCGATCGCCTCGATCATTGGAAGAAGCCCGGGATCCTGTGCGCGGTGGCCACGGAGCGTGCGATCCCGGCGCCGGCCCGTGAGCTGTCGAAGCAGCTGGCAAGCGCCGCGCTGTCGGCGGGCTTCGCGCCGGACGCCAAACCATTTCGCGCGCATGTCACGCTGGCGCGCAAAGTCGACGCGTCGCGCGCCATTGAATGCGAATGGCCGCGCGTTCTGTCGCCGCCGGTGGCCGTGCACTGCGATCACTTCGTGTTGATGCGCAGTGAGAAGGGACCGACCGGATCGATATACAGTGTCGTCGCAACATGGCCACTGGATGCCGACAATTCCCAGTGAAAATGAAGCGGAATATTCAGTCATTCGCATCACATTTCCTGTGGATTTATACAGCCCTCTTTGGTAGCTTCTGTTTCCACCACGCTCGCTTTCTAAAGGGGATTTCGCGATGGATGACAACCGCAAAAAGGCGCTCGCCGCAGCTCTGGGCCAGATCGAGAAGCAGTTCGGCAAGGGTTCGGTCATGCGTCTCGGTGATGCATCGGCGACCTACGATGTCGAAGCTGTGTCCACAGGCTCCCTGGGCCTGGATATCGCGCTCGGTATCGGCGGTCTGCCGCGCGGCCGCGTCATAGAGATTTACGGCCCGGAGTCATCCGGCAAGACCACGCTCACGCTGCAGGTGGTCTCGGAAATCCAGAAACTCGGTGGCACCGCCGCCTTCGTCGACGCCGAACACGCGCTCGACCCGAGCTATGCCGAGAAGTTAGGCGTCAACGTCAATGACCTGCTGGTCTCGCAGCCGGACACCGGCGAGCAGGCCCTGGAGATCACCGACATGCTGGTGCGCTCCGGCGCGGTGGACCTCGTGGTGGTGGACTCGGTGGCCGCGCTCACGCCCAAGGCCGAAATCGAAGGCGAAATGGGCGAGCCGCAGATGGGCTTGCATGCCCGCCTCATGTCACAGGCGCTGCGCAAGCTCACCGGCAACATCTCGCGCTCCAACACCATGGTCATCTTCATCAACCAGATCCGCATGAAAATCGGCGTCATGTTCGGCAACCCGGAAACCACCACCGGCGGCAACGCGCTCAAGTTCTATTCGTCCGTGCGTCTCGACATCCGCCGCATCGGCGCCATCAAGGCCGGCGAGGAAGTCGTCGGCAACCAGACACGCGTGAAAGTGGTGAAGAACAAGGTCGCGCCGCCGTTCCGCGAAGCCGAGTTCGAAATCATGTACGGCAAAGGGATTTCACGCGAAGGCGAGATCATCGACATGGGTTCGGCCCAGGGCATCATCGAGAAATCCGGCGCCTGGTACAGCTACAACGGCGAGCGTATCGGCCAGGGCAAAGACAATGCGCGCGATTTCCTGAAGGGCCGCCCCGAGCTTGCCAAGGAAATCGAGGATCAGATCCGCGCCAAGTTGCTGCCGCCGCCGAAGCAGGCGCGGCCCGAGCTCAAGAGCGTCGGCGGCAAAGAGGACTGAGTCGCCAGGCGATGGACGTACGGGTAATCCTCGAGCGGGGGCAGACATAGCGTCTGCCCCTGTTTCGTATGGCAACCCAATTCATGCGCCGCCCCGTCGGCAAGAAGCCGCTCGACGACAAAGACGCCGGCGATCCCAAAGCCGCGCAGACCGCCGCCATCGCCCTGCTCGCGCGGCGCGATTTCTCGATGGCCGAGCTGCGACGCAAACTGAGAGAGCGGGGGTATCTGCCGTCCGCGATCGAGCCGGCGCTCGCCAATCTCGAATCCGGTCGAGTCATCGACGACAAACGCTACGGGGATAACGTCGTCGCGGCGCGTGCCCGTCGCGGACAGGGACCGGCGCGCATCCGCAATGAATTGCGCCGGGCCGGTCTCGATCCCGAGATCGTCCAGACGACGATGGACCGTGCCAAGGAAGACGGTCCCGACTTTCTGGCGATGGCCAGGGCCACCCGGGCCCGCAAGTTCGGCACGGGAATCCCCAAAGACCGCAAGGAACGGGCGCGACAGGCCAGATTTTTGCAATACCGGGGCTTTTCCAACGATCATATCCGCGCTGTTTTGGAGGGGGACCCCGAGCTCGACTCGGGGACCGAATCCAGCGGCGAACCGGATACTCCTTAACCTTCAGCCCCAGATGACCCAGAAACCGCCTTTCATGAGCGCGGCGGACGTCCGCCGTGCCTTCCTCGAATTCTTCCGCGAGCGCGGCCACACCGTGGTCGCCTCCTCCAGCCTCGTTCCGGGTAACGACCCGACGCTGCTGTTCACCAACGCCGGCATGGTGCAGTTCAAGGACTGCTTCCTGGGGCGTGACAAGCGCGACTACGTGCGTGCCGCCTCGAGCCAGCGCTGCGTACGCGCCGGCGGCAAGCACAACGACCTCGAGAACGTGGGTTACACCGCGCGCCATCACACCTTCTTCGAGATGCTGGGCAACTTCTCCTTCGGCGATTACTTCAAGAAGGACGCGATTCAATTCGCCTGGGATTTTGTCACCAAGACACTGAAGATCGATCCGGCGCGCCTCATGGTCACGGTCTACAAGACCGACGACGAGGCCTTCGATCTCTGGAACAAGATGATCGGCCTGCCTGCCGAGAAAATCGTTCGCATCGGCGACAAGCCTGGCGGCGGCTCGGACAACTTCTGGCAGATGGGTGACACCGGTCCCTGCGGCCCATGCACGGAAATCTTTTTCGACCACGGCGCGCATATCAAGGGCGGCCCGCCGGGTTCGCCCGACGACGACGGCGACCGCTGGGTCGAGATCTGGAACCTGGTGTTCATGCAGTTCGATCGTTCGGCCGACGGCAAGCTCACACCGTTGCCGAAACCTTCGGTCGATACGGGCGCGGGCCTGGAGCGCGTGTCGGCGGTGATGCAGGGCGTCACCAACAACTACGACATCGACATCTTCGTCGATCTCATCAAGGAAACCGCGCGCCTGCTGGATGCGAAAGATCTCACCAGCCCCAGCCTGCGCGTCATCGCGGATCACATCCGCGCCTGCAGCTTCCTCATCACCGATGGCGTGGTGCCCTCGAACGAGGGCCGCGGCTACGTGCTGCGTCGTATCGCGCGCCGCGCCATGCGCCACGGCCACAAATTCGGCAAGAGCCCGACTTTCTTCAACGAGCTGGTCCCGACACTGGTCAAGGTCATGGGCAGCGCCTTCCCCGAACTCGTGCAGGCGCAGGCGCGCGTGCGCGAAGTGCTGCTGAAAGAAGGCCAGCAGTTCGAGCGCACACTCGAGACCGGCATGGTCATCCTCGACGCCGCGATCGCGAAGCTCGGTGCCAATCCATCGAACAATACAAAGACCATCGACGGCGAGACCGTCTTCAAGCTCTACGACACCTACGGCTTCCCGGTCGACCTCACCAACGACATCGCGCGCGAGCGCGGGCTCGCCATCGACAGCGCGGGCTACGAAACGAGCATGCAACGACAGCGCGAGCAGTCGCAGGCGGCCAGCAAGTTCGGCATGGACATGAGCACCGGCGTGAAGGTCGACTCGCGCACCACGTTCCTCGGCTATGAAGGCGTCTCCGACGTCGGCCAGGTGGTGGCACTGCTCAAGGGCGGCCAGAGCGTCAACGAGCTCAAGGCCGGCGACCAGGGCGAGGTATTCCTCGATCGCACCCCCTTCTACGCGGAGTCGGGCGGCCAGGTGGGCGACACCGGCGAGCTCGGCAACGTGAGCGCGCGCTTCGTGGTCGCGGACACGCAGAAACGCGACAAGGCGTTCTCGCACCTCGGCACGCTCGAGAAGGGCGAAATCCGCGTGGGCGACAAGCTCGCGGCCAAGGTCGACGCAGCACGCCGCAAGGCCATCATGGCCAACCACACGGCCACTCACTTGTTACACGCCGCACTGCGCCAGGTCCTGGGCACGCACGTGCAGCAGAAGGGCTCGCTGGTCGCGCCCGACAAGTTGCGTTTCGACTTCTCGCACTTCCAGGCCATCACCGCCGAGGAGTTGCGCAAGATCGAACGGCTCGTGAACTCCGAGATCCGTGCCAATGCGCCCGGCGAGATTCGCGAGATGCCGTATGACGCGGCGGTCGCGGAAGGCGCAATCGCGTTGTTCGGCGAAAAGTACGAGAAAGACGTACGCGTGTTGCGCCTGGGCAATTTTTCGATGGAGTTGTGCGGCGGCACGCACGTCGCGCGCACCGGCGACATCGGCTTCTTCAAGATCCTGAGCGAGGGCGGGGTGGCCGCCGGCGTGCGACGCATCGAGGCCATCACGGCGGAGGGCGCCATCGACTACATCGAACATACCGACCAGCTCGTGAAAGAAGTCGCGGGCCTGGTACGCGGTTCGCGCGAGGACGTGAAGTCCAAGGTGAACGATGCGCTCGAGCGCATCCGTCAGCTCGAGAAGGAAAACCGCGATCTCAAGAACAAGCTGGCGAGCGGGCAGGGCGCCGACCTGTCGGCCGGCGCGCGCGACATCGCGGGTGTGAAGCTCATCGCCGCGCAAGTCGACGGGGCCGACGCGGGCGCATTGCGCAACGCGGTCGACCAGCTCAAGGACAAGCACAAGAGCGCGGTGATCGTGCTGGCGTCGGTGGACGCGACTAACAAGATCACGCTGGTGGCGGGCGTCACCGCCGACCAGACCGCCAAGGTGAAGGCCGGTGAGCTGGTGGGCAATGTCGCCAGCCAGGTCGGTGGCAAGGGTGGCGGACGCCCGGACTTCGCGCAGGCTGGCGGCAACAATCCGGCCGCGCTGGGCGCGGCGCTGGCAAGCGTCGAAGGCTTCGTCAGGGCCAAGCTCGGCGCGTGAAATGGAAATGGGGACATTCCTCGTTTCCTAGCAAACGGGGACAGTCCAAGCCGTGGCGGTGATCGTTCAGAAGTACGGTGGCACCTCAGTCGGCTCGATCGAGCTGATCCAGCGGGTCGCCGACAAGGTTGCCGCGGTGCGCGCACGCGGCGATCGCATTGCCGTGGTCGTATCCGCCATGGGCGATCACACCGACCGCCTCGTCGATCTCGCCGCGGGTATCGCGCGCGAACCCAATCCGCGCGAAATGGACGTCCTGCTATCCACCGGCGAGCAGGTGTCGATCTCGCTGCTCGCGATGGCGCTCTGCGAGCGCGGCGTCCCGGCGCGGTCGTTCACCGGCAGCCAGGTCCGCGTGCGAACGACGTCCGTGCACCGGCGCGCGCGTATCACGGCGGTCGAGACCGAGCGCCTGCGCAAGGCGCTGGCGGACGGCGAAGTGCCGGTTGTTGCCGGATTTCAGGGTGTCGACGACGTCGGTGACATTACAACCATCGGTCGCGGCGGCTCTGACACCAGCGCCGTGGCGCTGGCCGTGGCGCTCAAGGCCGACGAGTGCCAGATCCTCACCGACGTAGACGGGGTCTACACCACCGATCCGCGCCTCGTGCCCGACGCCCGGTTGCTGCCGCGCCTCTCTTTCGAGGAAATGCTGGAACTCGCGGGCCAGGGTTCGCGTGTATTACATCTGAGGTCGGTCGAATTCGCGGCCAAGTACAACGTGCCACTGCGCGTGCTGAGCTCGTTTCGTCCCGGGCCCGGTACGCTCATATGCAAGGAGGAGCCCAACGTGGAAGCCCCGCTCATCTCCGGTATCGCGTTCAATCGCGATGAGGCGCAGATCACCATCGCCGGCCTGCCGGACTCACCCGATTGCGTGGCGCGCATACTCAAACCGATATCGGCCTCTAACATCGAGGTCGACATGATCGTCGCGGCGACCAGCCGGGATGGCCTTAAGGATTTGTCTTTCACCGTGCATCGAGATGATTTTCTCGAAGCGCAGCGCCTGGTCCGAAACATAACGACGGAATTCAACGGAAGCCGGCTATCTGCCGACGACAAGGTGGCAAAAGTCGCGATCGTCGGCGTTGGCATGCGTTCTCACGCGGGAGTAGCCACGCAACTCTTTGAATCGCTTGCGCGCCAAGGCGTGAAAGCGCTGCTCATTTCGACGTCGGAAATCAAAATTGCGGTGTTGATCCCGGAATCGGCACTCGAAAGTTGTGTCAAATGTCTGCATGAAGATCTGGGCCTGGCTCGCGCGTTATGAGGCATAGCCACGTGATTCTCGCGAGTCCAGATGTTAAGGTTCGGCACCGCTGTCCGGTCGCGTTTGCGGGGGTTCGGATAGCGAAAACAAAGAGGCTCCGTGGAGGGCCCTCAATATGCTCATTTTGACGCGACGAGTTGGTGAATCTGTAGTGATCGGCGAGGACGTCACCGTGACGGTCCTTGGCGTGAAGGGCAACCAGGTGCGCATCGGCATCAATGCGCCCAAGCACGTTGCCGTGCACCGTGAAGAAATTTTCGAGCGCATCAAGAGCGGCCGTGCCGCGGGTGATGGAGCCGGAAATACCACCGAGGCCCCGGCCCCGCACGAAACACTGCCGGCCTGACCGGAAAACAAGGTTTTTTGCCTCAGGCCCCTCCGGGTCTTTATGATTGCGCCCCCCGGAGAGATGGCCGAGTGGTCGAAGGCGCACCCCTGCTAAGGGTGTAAGGGCCAAAAGCCCTTCGAGGGTTCGAATCCCTCTCTCTCCGCCAATTACTTTTCTCACGGCATCTCATGCCGTCTCAGTAACGCCGAAAATCAGGCGATTCTCAGCGTTTTAGTTTCTCAAGCCGTCTCGTACCTTCTCACGCAGTCTCACTCGCGCGGAGGTACTTCGAAGGGTATCGCCGCCGAAGGGGCAGGAGATACCCACACATGCTGACGGATGCACATGTCCGGGCCGCCAAGGCCGGCAACAGCCCGCGAAAGCTCTTCGACGAACGCGGGCTATACCTGCACGTCATGCCAAACGGCGGCAGATACTGGCGCTTCAACTATCGATTCAAAGGCAAGCACAAGACGCTTTCCCTCGGGGTGTATCCGGACGTGCCCCTGGCCAAGGCGCGGGCGCGCCACCAGGCGGCGCGGGAACAGCTCGCCGAAAAGATCGATCCCTGCCTCGTCAAACAGGTCTCTGGGAAGACCTTCGAAGACGTGGCGCGCGAGTGGCATGGTCACTGGAAGGCGAGCCGGCACCAGCGGCATGCCCACTACGTTCTGGCGCGCCTGGAAGCGGACGTGTTTCCTGAAATTGGCCATCACCCATTGGACGATCTGCAGGCATCAGCTTTTCGCGATGCAGTGTTGAAAATCGAGCGACGCGGCGCGCTCGACATCGCGAAGCGCGTCTTGCAGACCTGTGGGCAGATCATGCGCTACGCAGTCGCGCACGACTTCGCGAGCCATAACCCGGTCGCCGGCGTGAAGCCCTCGGACATTCTCAAGCCGCACAAGCGGCGCAACTTTCCGCGAGTCGATGCGAAGGAATTGCCGGCACTGCTAAACGCCATCGACACCTACGTGGGGGCCGAGCACACGAGATTGGCGTTGCAGCTCATGGCGCTCACCTTCGTACGGACATCGGAGCTGATTGGCGCGCGCTGGTGTGAGTTCGATATCGAAGCCGCTCGCTGGGACATCCCGGCTGAACGTATGAAGATGAAAACTCCACACATCGTCGCGCTGAGCAAGCAGTCACTCACGGTGCTCGAGAAGCTGCGCGAGATATCCTTCGATCGCGAACTCGTGTTTCCGGGCGACTTGAAACCGGCGAAGCCGATGAGCAACAACACATTGCTGTTCGCCCTCTACCGACTGGGTTATCGCGGCCGGATGACTGGCCACGGTTTCCGCGGCGTCGCCTCGACGATCCTGCACGAGCAAGGCTGGCCTCATCAACACATCGAGCTGCAGCTTGCACACCAGGAGCGTGACGACACGAGCGCCGCTTACAACCACGCGCAATATCTGGAGCCAAGATCGAAGATGATGCAGGCTTGGGCTGACTATCTGGACGCAGCACGGCTCAAGCATGTCGAGAGCGAAAAGAAGCGTGCGGCATGATCTCAATCGGCAGAGTACTTGCGAGGGCGGCCCCGGCGACGTGGCGCGGCGACTTCAGCCAGGGCGGGGGCGCGGTATCCTTCCGGGTCGTTGATCCAGTTCTGGAGCGCTGCGAAAGCCCAGCCGGAAGTGCGTCCTCCCAGATGTACCGGCGCGGGAAATCTCTGCGCCGCGATCCGACGGTAAAGTGTTGGGCGGCTCAACGCAGTTATTCGAAGGACATCTCGAAGTCGAAAGAACGCAGGCGTTACCGACGAGCGTTCGCCAATGGCGGCATGCTCACTCGAAAAATCGCGCAGGCCTTCTTGGGTGATTTCGGTCATCGCTCGACGTACCCGCTCGCAGCATCGGAAAGATGTCTGCGAAAGCGCGGCCGGCCTAAGCGCAATTTGGAGCAGGGGGCCTGCGCGTGCCGGCGTCTGCCAAGCCAATGATCCACGTCGGTACGCAGCCATCCAACGGCCCGGCCATGGAATTGGCGCTTCTTCGGGAATCTGCCGACAAACGAGAGTGCGCTGAGAATCCATCGATGGCGCCGCGTGAGCCGCGCTACGTCATGCGATGTGAGGATCTCGTTCCACGCCGGAAACCGTTCGTTCACCCAGCGCGAAAGAGGCACGTCGGCTGCCGTCACGGTCGAGTGGCTCAGCGTTCGCCGAAAAGACTTGTCGGTACACATGGCGCGACCTGCCCATGAAGTGTGGTTCCGGTCGCTTAGGGACGAGTTGTCACTCAGGTGCCATTGTGAGCCCACGAGGGAATATCACAATGAGAGGTATCACCGCATTTTCGGCGCAAACCCAAGACGAGAAGTTAGTGCCCTCAGGCTTGCCCTCGGAAAGCGAGCGGGCGTAGCATCAATGGGGAGCAGCAGTCGAACTGCAGCGAGCGATCTCCGAAGGATTCAGGAGAACTCCGATGGCTACGAATATTCAGCGGCCTGATATGGAGGCCGGCTTCGCACGAAAGGTGGGCCGCGTCGGTTGGCGGGGGATTCGGTTTCCTGCACTCGCGGTTCTGATGATTCTCGAGCCAATTGCACGGTTCGTTTTGGCCGCGGTCGCCTTGCTTGGGATCCTGATGTCGTTTTTCTTCGAATTCTCGGGTGCCGCTCCGCGTTTTCCGTTTTGGCTGGTATTTGGACTGTCACTCGGTTGCGGCGTACTGGTGATCGCTCTCAGCGCAGTGAAGCGCCGTTTGGCGCGCTAGCGCGCCGAATGGTTAGATCCGTACTGGGCTCTGATCGCCGGAAGCGCCGGTCAGTCGGCCGCGGGACGCTTGCGACCAACCTGACTGTGTGACGCGCCGTCCGCAATCGGCTGTTCAGGCGTATCGACAGTCGTGCCCATGGCCGGCGCAGTCGGCCTATGGCACGAAGCGCATGTTCGCCTTCGCAACGAAAGCTGATCAGCTAACACGGCAATTCCGCATTTAACACAGTTGGTCAGGTCAATCGACTCATGCCGCGAAAGTCCGATCGCTAGCAGCATGACTTGCTCAAACTCCAGGTCCGCGTCTGGAAAGCAGGCCTGCAGGGCCTCGTGCACTTCGCAAATTTGCTCTCCGAATTCCAAGTCAGCGATCCGCTGAGACTTTTTTTCGAGGCGCGGTGATTGCGTCGCCCCCAGAAGTCTGCAAATGACTGCTGCCGCGGTGGCTACGTTTCGCGCCTTCGGAGACCGAAAGAACACCGAGAAGGAAGTGGGTGATGGACCTCGGTGACGCTCTTCCGGCGACACTTGCCATCGTCGGCGCAACGTCGCCAAACGGTGTCGCGAATATCCCGTGAACTCATAAATCGTCTGTGTCCGGGCGTGATGGGAAACCAGGCGTTTCGCAAGCTGCCGGCGCCTTAGGTCGCGTTCATCCGGGTCTTCCGAGATGTCCATGACAATACGGGATCCTGAAGTTAGGCGGATGCAGTCCTGATCCTCTGTCCTCACTCAATTGTCCGTGACAGATCGAATAATGAGTAAACGCATTTCTGGTGCAAATAGAGTGAAACTCATGCCTCAAGTTCGACTCTACCTGTGGAGGAATCTGAGCTGAGACGCACCAAATGCCAGTCAGCCGAGACAGCAGCTCCCAATCAGTGCACGTCATGGCGCCGCATACGTGGCGAAGCGCTCGAATTCTCGAAGCGGTTTGTCAGGTCAACGAACATCTTGTAAGCGCTCTCATCGAATTGGCACGACTTGGAAGTGTCTCTACCGCTGTCGTTGCACAGAATGCAGGTGTATTGCGCCACTTAGACGTTGCCGCGTGCCGTCGAGCGGCACGAATGCCAGTGTTGTTGCTCGATCTACATTTTCAAAGTGAAACTTGGTGGCGCAACGCGGCCTCGGCGAATGGCGAGGACCGCGCGACCGCGACAGGCACACCTGGTTTGCCTGCGGAATACGCTGCGGAGCTGACACGCGAGGCACTCATCGTCGCATGGCTCGCTGTTCATCACGCCCGTCAGGGCGCGGCCCTATTGTTCGGAATGTCCAATGAGGTGGCGAGCCTGCTGGGTGAGCTGACGCCGCAGCAGATCAATCGGGTCGCTGAACGGTCAAGCCACGAACTACGAATTCGCTGGCAAGCGAAGCCGGACTTCTGGCGAAGACTATTGGCGGCTGGACAATCCGGCAATGCAATAAAACTTAGTGAGGTTCACCTGTTAGGACTCCAGTTGCTCGGAGGAGAGCTGATGAGTGTGCGTTGATTAGACCCTGGCTTTCACCGCACACCGTCTGATGAACCGGAGCAACTCCAAGCCAAACATCGGCCATTGGCTCAGAAGCTCGATCGGCCTATTGCTCAGTAGTTGGCCGCCTTAGTGACACTCGTACTGCACCGAGCGCTTGCTCGGGGGCTATACCCACACCGAGGGGCCCGCTCACCGTGTTTTTTCAGGCGTTTATCGCTCACGGTGGCGGAAAGCCGGCAGCAATGTGACGTTTCCGACGTTTCGGCAAAGGAACGACACGTGAAACTGGCGGTCTGACCCCAGGAAGCCTATGTTTAGCCTCGTGAATCGGCGCCTTGTTCGAACTCTAATCTATGCGCTCGTTGCGGGGCAGGCGCTCCTGTCGGCCCCGATTGCGTCCGCGATGGGCAACGGTGGCAGTGCTGGCACCGCAGAAATGCCGTGCGCGGATTCGATGCCGCAGACCGATGATTCGAAACCCTGTCCTTGTTGTCCCGACGGTACGGCGAGCATCGCCGCTTGCCTCAGTGCCTGCGCAGCTTCCGTGGCGGCACTGCCGATTCTTGCAGTTCCAATCGACAGAATGGCCGCTCAGCCGGCTCCGGGAACCACGTTTCCGCAAATCGCTGATCTCGCAGACCCACCGCTCAAGCCACCCCCGATAGCCTGATCAATCCTCGGCGTAGCTGAGCCGACGCGATGCCGCGTCGGTTCGCATCGATTGATCTCGTTCGGAGGGTTCGAAATGAACCTTGTTAGATCCATCGCGCGTGCCACGAGGCATCGCGCGTTTCGAGTCGCGTACCGCATCGCGCTCGCAGCTGTGGTTGCGTTCTCTTCTCGTGCAGCCGAGGGTCCTCTGACGCTCGACGCCGCCATCGAGCAGGCTCTGCGGGAGGCGCCGCAAGTCGTGGCCGCGCAATCATCGCTCGATAGTGCACAGGCGTTCCTGCCGAGTGCGGGTCGCTTGCCTGACCCGGAGCTCATCATTGGCGTGGACAACCTCCCGATAAATGGAGCCGATCAGTTCTCGCTGACGCGGGATTTCATGACGATGAGCAAGGTCGGCGTCATGCAAACCGTGCCGGCTGGCGCAAAGCGCCGATATCGCGCTGAAGCTGCTTCGCGGGAAGTCGATGTAGCGTTAGCAGATTTGCGAGCCGCGCGCTTCGAAACGGCGAGCGCTGCAGCGGAGGCTTGGATCTCATTGGCCGTTGCCGAAGAAACGCTTGAACGTATGCGGGCACTCAAGAGCGACCTCGGCTTTCAATCATCGACCGCGCGCGCGGCGTTTTCAAGCGGACGCGGCACGGCTGCCGATGCGTTGGCGAGCGAATCGACGCTCGCCCGGCTCGACAACCAAATTCTCGAGCTTGAACAGGTGCGCGCCATGCGCCGCGCCGAGCTTGCGCGCTGGGTGGGCGATGCTGCCTCGCAGGAACTGAGCGAGCTGCCGTGGAAAGGTGAGTTCGCCACCGCACCCGAGCTGCTGCTTCAAGGGCTCGCGTCGCATCCGCCACTTGCGCCGATTGCCGCACGGGTGGACGCGGCAAAGACGGAGGTGAATCTCGCTCAAGCGGAGAAACGTTCGGATTGGGCGGCACAGTTGAACTTTGCCAAGCGCGGCCCTGACTACTCGGACATGGTCTCGCTGGAGTTTCGGGTTGGACTTCCGCTGTTTGCGAAGGATCGCCAGAACCCTGCCATTGCGGCGAAACTCGCAAGCGTTCGTGCAAGCGAAGCCGAGCTGGAAGCAGAGCAGCGAAAGCATCGGGCCGAAATCCAATCCATGTTCGCCATGTGGCGCTCCGGACGCCAGCGCTTGCAGCACTTTGACTCGACGCTCTTGCCGTTGGCGCGCGATCGATCGCGTGCTGTCTTGACGGCATACGCCAGTGCGCGCGGGAACTTGAGCGCGGCGCTCGACGCATTTCGCGACGAGGTCGATCTGCAACGTGAATACGTCGCGCTCGAAGGTGATGTGACGCGCGCCTGGACATTTCTGTACCTGCTGCACTCCACGGGAGCCACGCCATGAACCTGAATTCAATGACCCCGAGGCAGTGGCTGATCGCTGCGATTATCCTCGTATTGTTAGCGGGAGCTGGCGGCTACTGGATCGCCAACTACCGTTCGAATGACGTGCCGGCCGCATCCGCGTCGGACGAGCGGAAGGTGCTCTATTGGCACGATCCCATGGTGCCAAACGTCAGGTTCGACAAGCCTGGCAAGTCACCGTTCATGGACATGCAACTCGTGCCGGTATACGTCGACGACGCGGCCAAAGAGAGCAGCGTCCGCGTGTCCTCGAATGTCACGCAAAGCCTCGGTGTCCGGATCGGCAAAGTCGAAAAGATGACGGTGAGGCGAGAGTTCACCGCGGTCGGCAGCGTCGCCTTCGACGATCAGTTGTTAGAGGTCGTGCCGTCGAGGGTCGAGGGTTACGTCACAAGGCTTCTTGTTCGCACGCCCTTGGAAAAGGTGCGGCGCGGCCAGCCGCTGGCGGAGATTCAAGCGCCGGCGTGGCTGGAGGCACAGCAGGAGTATCTGTCGCTGCTTGATGCGAAGTCAGAGTCGGGCCGTTCGCTTCTCACCGCGGCGCGTGAGCGATTGCATGTTCTCGGTGTGCCGGAAGCGACGATTCGGCGGATCGAGTCGCAGCGTAAGACGGTTGGCACAACGACGATCGTGTCGCCGATCGACGGCGTCGTGAGTGAGCTCGGGGTGCGCGAGGGGGCGGCGTTCATGCCGGGTGCACCGTTGTTTCGTATCAATGGACTCAGCACGGTCTGGGTGAACGCGCGCGTCCCTGAGGTGCAGTTGTCGCTGGTTTCGATCGGATCGGAGGTCACGGCGACGGCAGCCGCGTGGCCGGGAAATGCATTCAAGGGCAAGGTGATCGCGCTGCTGCCGCAGGTGGACGCGGACACGCGCACCTCGACCGCGCGGGTGGTGCTCGACAACCAGGAAGGCAAGCTCTCTCCTGGCATGTTCGTCTCGCTCGACCTTTTGGCGCCGGAAGCGGAGGCGCAGCTCGTGGTTCCGAATGAGGCGCTCATCATGACCGGTAAACGCAC
>Ga0315910_10000753_pt1 | contig 31249 bp, 40 predicted proteins | sample EdamamesoilMG_FD_204470 | JGI IMG/M metagenome (GOLD analysis project Ga0315910, IMG submission 204470) | Garden soil microbial communities collected in Santa Monica, California, United States - Edamame soil | ecosystem: Environmental > Terrestrial > Soil > Garden | place: USA: California... | reverse complement strand
GTCGAATACGTGTCCAACACGGTTTCGCACGGCTTCCGGTTGTACGGCAACATGTACGCTGGCGAGCTCATTTTCTTCTTGATTGCCGGTTTGGGTGGCAGCATGACCATCCTGGGTATCGGCATGCACCTGTTCACCGGCGCGATCTGGGCGATCTTCCACATCCTGATCGTGTTGTTGCAAGCGTTTATTTTCATGATGCTCACGCTCGTCTACATCGGACAAGCGCACGAACATCACTAGTTTCCTTCTGCGTTTTTTTCTCGGAGAACATCCATGACGAATGTTGCCTTTGTCGCGCTGGCCTGCGGAATGATCATCGGTTTTGGTGCATTGGGTGCCTGTATCGGCATCGGCATCATGGCCGGCAAGTACATCGAAGCATCGGCTCGTCAGCCCGAGCTGATGAACGTATTGCAGACCAAAGTGTTCTTGTTGCTCGGCCTCATCGACGCGGCGTTCATTATCGGTACCGGTATTGCGCTGTGGTTCGCCACCGCCAGCCCGTTCCCGGTCTAATAAACCGCTCGCCATATCGCTCGGGTGAGTTCGCTCGCCCGTCGGTCCGTTTGGTTTAAGTAGGGCGTAGTGCCATGAATTTGACTGCAACGCTGTTTATCCAAGCCTTCGTGTTCATCATCCTAGGTTGGGTGACCATGAAGTTCGTATGGCCGCCATTAATCGCGGCGATCGAAGATCGGCAAAAGAAAATTGCCGATGGTTTGGCTGCGGCCGACAAAGGCGCAAAGAGCCTCGATGACGCAAAAGTCGCTGTGAGCGACATTCTTAAGCAAGCTCGCGAGCAAGCAAACAAGATTGTCGATCAAGCCAACAAGCGTTCCAACGAAATGATTGACGAGGCGAAAGCGACTGCTTCCGCTGAAGGTCAGCGTTTGGTCGGCGAAGCCAAGCAAGAAGTCGCGTTGGAAAGCAGCCGTGCACGCGAGCAACTTCGTAAAGAAGTGGGCGCGTTGGCGGTAAGCGGTGCGAGCAAATTGCTCGGTCGCGAGATCGATGCCAAGGCTCATGCCGACTTGCTCGACAAATTGGCGCTTGAGATAGAACGGGGTTAAGCAATGGCCGAAAAAGCCACCATCGCTCGACCTTACGCCCGCGCTGCATTTGCATACGCCCGCCAGGCAAATGCCATTGCTGTGTGGGGCGACACCCTTAACAACGCGGGGGCCGTGGTTGCCGATGCGCGCGTTAAGAAACTCATTGGCAATCCGAAAGTCCCGGCTCAACAGCTGGTCGATTTCGTGGCGGATGTGTTGGGTGGCAAGCTCGACACCAACGTGCGTAACTTTCTTGACGAACTCGTGCGCAATCGCCGCTTTGCATTACTGCCTCAAGTGGCAGCGATGTTCGAAGAGATGCGCAACGAAGTTGAGAATATCGCCGATGTGCAAGTGACTTCGGCCGTTGTGCTCAACGATGCACAACGTCAACGCTTGGCTGACTCGCTTAAGAAACGTCTGAAGAAAGACGTGCGCCTACATTGCGATGTCGACGCCAACTTGATCGGCGGTGCGGTGATTCGCTCAGGCGATTTGGTGATCGATGGTTCATTGCGCGCTCGGCTTGCGGCCTTGAGCGGGGCGATGACGGGTTGACGCTGCTAGCCACTAGTTACTAGACGCTAGCCAGAAGGTTTTGAAGATATTTTTTAGAGTTTGAAGCAATAGAGCGAAGCTCTTTGTCTGGCTAGCGCCTAGTCGCTAGCAGCTAGAGGCTTCCTCTCCGCGAGGAAACGAGCACATGTCCATCAAGGCAACCGAAATCAGCGAACTGATCAAGGGTCGCATCGAGAAGTTCGCATCGGCGACTCAAGAGCGCAACGTGGGTACCGTGGTATCGGTAACCGACGGTATTGTGCGAGTGCACGGCTTGGCCGACGCCAAGTACGGCGAAATGTTGGAGTTCCCTGGTGGTAGCTTCGGCCTCGCTTTGAACCTGGAACAAGATTCCGTCGGTTCCGTAGTGCTCGGCGACTATAAGCACATCGTTGAAGGCGACACGGTTAAAACCACCGGCCGCATTCTCGAAGTGCCCGTCGGCACCGGCATGCTCGGTCGCGTAGTAGACGCCCTCGGCAACCCCATCGACGGCAAAGGCCCGATCACCAATACGCAACAAGCACCCATCGAGCGCGTAGCGCCCGGCGTTATTTATCGTAAGTCGGTGAGCCAACCGGTACAGACTGGTTACAAGGCTGTCGACTCGATGGTGCCGATCGGTCGCGGTCAACGCGAATTGATCATCGGCGACCGTCAAACCGGCAAAACCGCGATGGCCGTCGACACGATCATCAACCAAAAGGGTTCCGGCATTAAGTGTATCTACGTCGCGATCGGCCAAAAGCAAAGCTCGATCGCTAACGTCGTACGCAAGCTCGAAGAACATGGCGCGATGGATCACACCATCATTGTCGCTGCATCCGCTTCAATGCCTGCCTCCATGCAATACCTCGCTCCTTACGCCGGCTGCGCGATGGGCGAATACTTCATGGACAACGGCGAAGACGCGCTGATCATTTATGACGACTTGACCAAGCAAGCTTGGGCCTATCGCCAAATCTCGTTGCTACTCCGCCGTCCTCCGGGTCGCGAAGCGTATCCCGGCGACGTGTTCTATTTGCACAGCCGCTTGCTCGAACGTTCTGCTCGCGTTAACGAAGAGTATGTAGAAAAGGCGACCAATGGCCGCGTGAAGGGCAAGACCGGATCGCTGACCGGTTTGCCGATTATCGAAACCCAAGCGGGCGACGTGACCGCGTTCGTACCGACCAACGTGATTTCGATTACCGACGGACAAATCTTCTTGGAAGGCAGCTTGTTCAATTCGGGCTTGCGTCCCGCAATGAACGCCGGCGTTTCGGTGTCTCGCGTAGGTGGCGCGGCGCAAACGAAGATCATCTCCAAGTTGTCGGGCGGTATTAAATTGGCGCTGGCGCAGTACCGCGAATTGGCGGCCTTCTCGCAATTCGCTTCCGACTTGGACGATGCGACACGTAAGCAACTCGAGCGCGGCCAACGCACGCAAGAGTTGATGAAGCAAAAGCAATACGCGCCGATGTCGGTCGCAGAAATGGCGTTGTCGATTTACGCCGTCAACAATGGCTACCTCGACAAAGTCGACTTGAAGAAAGTCGGCGCCTACGAAGCAGGCTTGCAAGCCTTTGCCAAGACCTCACACAAAGGTGTGATCGATGGCATTAACAAGAGCCCGCTGCATTCGGACGAAAACATCGCGGGTCTTAAGAAGATCTGCGAAGAGTTTGCAACTACGGGAACGTATTGAGAGCAGGCACTAGCCACTAGTAACTAGGCGCCAGCCAGAATCCAGAGTGAAATCCTTTCTGACTAGAACCTAGCGCCTAGAACCTAGTAACTAAGCGAAGCGACACATGCCCGGTACAAAAGAAATACGTGTTCAGATCGCGAGTATCAAAAATACTCAGAAGATCACCAAGGCCATGCAAATGGTGGCCACGAGCAAGATGCGCAAAGCGCAGGAGCGCATGCGCGCTACTCGCCCTTATGCGCAGCGTATTCGCAATGTCATTGGTCACTTGCGCAAAGCCAATCCGGATTTCAAGCATCCGTTCATGGTCGAGCGCGAAGCGAAGTCGGTTGGCTTCATCGTGGTCAGTTCGGATCGCGGTTTGTGCGGCGGTTTGAACACCAACTTGTTCCGCCGTGTTCTCGCCTCCATCAAAGAATGGCAAGGCAAGGGCGCGCAAGTGCATGTGAGCTTGGTCGGTTCGAAGTCGGTGCAATTCTTTCGTCGCTTAAGCGGCATCAATCTCACGGGCACCATCGTCCAAATGGGCGACAAGCCGCATGCCGCTGACTTGATCGGCAGTGTCACGACGCTGCTGCAGATGTATCGCGACGGCCAACTCGATCGTTTGTTCATGTTTAGCAATACGTTCGTCAACACCATGACGCAGCAGCCGACGCTGAAGCAATTGCTGCCCGTGGTGACCGAAGACGAAGACAAGCTGCAAAAAATGTGGGACTACATCTACGAACCATCGGCAAGTGAACTGCTCGATGGCTTGTTGATGCGCTACGTCGAGTCGCAGGTTTATCAAGGCACCGTCGAAAACGTCGCCTGCGAAATGTCCGCGCGCATGGTCGCGATGAAGTCTGCCAGCGATAACGCCGGCAATCTGATTAGCGAACTGCAATTGATCTACAACAAGGCCCGTCAGGCGTCGATTACCAAAGAGTTGTCGGAAATCGTCGGCGGCGCTGCTGCAGTTTGATCGAGTCGCTAGCAACTAGGTTCTAGGCGCTAGCTGGATTCGGAAGAGAATTTGATTAAGGTTTTTTAAAGTTTGAAGTTAACGAGCGAAGCAATTCTGGCCAGGGCCTAGCGCCTAGAAGCTAGAGGCTTCCTCCCGAGGAACTCGCAATGTCCAACGGCAAAATCGTACAAATCATCGGCCCCGTGATCGACGTGGAATTTCCACGCGATCAAATTCCCAAAGTGTATGAAGCGCTCAATGTGCCCGAGAGCAATTTGACGCTCGAAGTGCAGCAACAATTGGGCGACGGCGTCGTGCGCACGATCGCCATGGGTGTGTCGGAAGGCTTGCGCCGCGGCTTGGAAGTCAAAGCTACCGGTAAGCCGATCTCGGTTCCTGTCGGTAAAGCAACGCTCGGTCGCATCATGGACGTGCTCGGCGTCCCTCAAGACGAAAAAGGGCCAGTGAACGCAAAGGACACGTTGCCCATTCACCGTCCGGCACCGTCTTATGACGAGCAAGCCGGCGGCCAAGAACTGCTGGTCACGGGTATCAAGGTTATCGATTTGCTCATTCCGTTCGCGAAGGGCGGCAAGATCGGTTTGTTCGGCGGCGCAGGCGTAGGCAAGACCGTGAACATGTTGGCGCTCATCGACCACATTGCCAAGCAACACTCGGGTCTGTCGGTGTTCGCGGGCGTGGGTGAGCGTACTCGCGAAGGTAACGACTTCTATCACGAGATGATCGAATCGGGCGTTATTGATCCGGTGAACTTGAACGAATCGAAAGTGGCGATGGTGTACGGTCAAATGAACGAACCGCCGGGCAATCGTTTGCGCGTCGCGTTGACCGGTTTGACCATGGCCGAATATTTCCGTGACGAGAAAGACGCCAGCGGCAAAGGTCGCGACGTATTGTTCTTCGTCGACAACATCTACCGTTACACGCTCGCCGGTACCGAAGTATCCGCATTGCTCGGCCGTATGCCTTCTGCCGTGGGTTACCAACCAACGCTCGCCGAAGAAATGGGTGTGTTGCAAGAACGTATTACTTCCACCAAAACCGGTTCGATCACTTCGATCCAAGCCGTGTACGTTCCCGCCGACGACTTGACCGATCCTTCGCCTGCCACCACGTTCGCGCACTTGGACGCGACAGTGGTGCTCTCGCGCGAAATCGCATCGCTTGGTATTTATCCGGCAGTGGATCCGCTCGATTCAACCAGTCGCCAACTCGATCCGTTGGTCGTGGGTGAGGAGCACTACAACACTGCGCGCGGCGTGCAAGCCGTGCTGCAAAAGTACAAAGAGTTGCAATCCATCATCGCCATCTTGGGCATGGATGAACTCTCGCCCGAAGATAAACTCACTGTGCAACGCGCACGTAAAGTGCGTCAGTTCCTGTCGCAACCTTTCGGCGTCGCGAAAGTGTTCACGGGCATGGAAGGCAAGATCGTTCCGCTCAAAGACACCATTCGCAGCTTCAAGGGCATCTTGAACGGCGACTACGATCACTTGCCGGAATCGGCATTCTCGTATGTCGGCAGCATCGAAGAAGCGGTTGAAAAAGCGAAGTCGTTGCAATAAGCGTTCTTCGTTACTAGTTAAGAGACCACCATGGCAACCATTCACGTCGACATCGTCAGCGCCGAAGGCGAAATCTTCTCGGGCGAAGCCGCGATGGTGTTTGTGCCTGCCGTCATGGGCGAGCTCGGCATTGCGCCACGCCACGCCCCTCTCTTGACCAACATCAAGCCCGGCGAAGTGCGCGTGCAAACGACCGACGGTCAGGAGCAATTCTTCTACGTCTCCGGCGGCGCGATGGAAGTGCAACCGCACTTGGTTACGGTATTGGCGGATACGGCTATTCGCGCCAAGGATTTGGACGAGGCTGCTGCCTTGCAAGCAAAAGAACGCGCTGAAGAAGCCGTGCGTAACAGCAAGGATGCAATTTCGGCGGCGCAAGCACAGGCTGAACTGATCCAAGCTGCGGCCCAGTACAAGATGATCGAAAAATTGCGCAAGCCGAAGGGATAACACGGCCAACTGGCCACTGGCTTCTGGCAACTGGCCGGAGCAAACTAATGCGTCCTTTGGGACGCATTTTATTTTCCGCATTCTTGTTCTGGCCAGTTAGCCAGCCGCCAGTAGACCTAAAACTATGCCTCTTTCCATCGTCATTCTCGCCGCAGGCCAAGGTAAACGCATGAAGTCGGATTTGCCGAAGGTGTTGCAGCCTTTGGCAAACAAGCCGCTGCTCGGTCATGTGATCGACACCGCAAAAGCGATGCAAGCGGATTCGGTACATGTCGTTTATGGCCACGGCGGCGAGCAGGTCAAGAGAGCCTTCGCGAATGAAGCCGTTGCTTGGGCTCTGCAAGCCGAGCAACTCGGTACCGGCCATGCCGTGGCACAAGCGATGCCGAATGTTCCCGACGATCACACCGTGTTGGTGCTCTACGGTGACGTGCCCTTGATTCGCACCGAGACGTTGCAGACACTGCTCAAGCATCTCGACGGCAATACCGTTGCGTTGCTGAGCGTGATTCTTAAAGATCCCGCTGGCTACGGCCGCATCGTGCGCGACAACGCCGGCAACGTGTTCCGCATCGTCGAGCACAAAGACGCGAATACCAAGGAACGTTCGATCAACGAAGGCAACACCGGCATTCTTGCCGCGCCGGCCATGTTATTGAAACAGTGGCTCGGCGCGCTTAAGAACGACAATGTACAAGGCGAGTACTACCTCACCGACGTGATTTTGATGGCTGCCAAACAGGGTTGTCGCGTCGCTGCCGTTGTTGCACCGACAGAAACTGAAGTTTTGGGCGTGAACGACAAAGTTCAGCTTGCGGAACTCGAAGCGGCGCTCCGCAAAGAACGTGCGGCGGCATTGATGGTCGCCGGCGCTACGGTCGCCGATCCGGCACGCATCGATATTCGCGGCAACGTCACCGTAGGCAAAGACGTTTTTATCGACGTCAATGCCGTCTTCATAGGCAATGTCACATTGGGCAATCGCGTGCGTGTCGGTCCCAACTGCGTTATCAAAGACTCTTTCATCGCAGACGACACTGAACTGCATCCAAACTGCGTTCTCGACCGTGCGCGGGTGGGCGAAAAATGCATCATTGGTCCTTACGCTCGATTGCGTCCCGACGCCGAGCTAGCCAATGAAGTCCATATCGGCAACTTCGTCGAGGTCAAAAAAAGCCGAATCGGTGCGCGAAGCAAAGCAAATCACCTGACGTATATCGGCGACGCGATGATAGGCACAGACTGCAATATCGGCGCGGGAACCGTCACCGTTAACTACGACGGCGTAAACAAATGGCAGACCGAAATTGGCGATAACGTCTTTATTGGTTCCGGCTCCATGCTGGTGGCCCCGGTCAAAATCGGTGCAGGCGCCAACACCGGCGCCGGCTCGACTATTACAAAGGAAGCGCCAGCAGGCCAGCTGACTTTGGCGCGGGCCAAGCAGGTTACGTTACCCACCTGGAAACGACCCTCCAAAAAATCGTAGGCCCCCATTAGGCTGACGCGGGTTACCGCCCCCAAAGTCGGCCGCAATGGAGCGGAACCTGGTGCGCTGGCGGTAGCGGAAAAAGCGACTGTGAAGCGGCGCAAATTTCCGCGATCCCCGTTGTGTAAAATGCCCCTCTCTTCATTTCAGCTAGCGCCTCAGGCCTAGCGTCCAAGGACTCAAGCATGTGCGGAATCGTCGGCGCTGTCGCCAATCGCGATATCGTTCCTGTTCTCATCGAAGGTCTCCGCCGCCTGGAGTATCGGGGCTACGATTCGGCCGGTGTCGCCGTTTTAAACGGCACGGCAAAACTCAAACGTCTGCGCGCTGTCGGCAAGGTGAAGATGCTGCAGGAAGCACTCGACGCCGATCCCACGCAGGGCCATCTGGGTATCGCACATACGCGATGGGCAACGCACGGCGTTCCCTCCGAACGTAATGCTCATCCGCATATCTCTCTCGATGGCATCGCCATTGTCCACAACGGCATCATCGAAAATCACGATGAGCTTCGTGATGAGTTGACCAAGCTGGGTTACACATTCACTTCAGAAACCGATACCGAAGTCATTGCCCATCGTATTCACTTCCATCAAAAGAAGTTGCATAACTTGTTCAACGCCGTGCGTGCAACCGTCGCCGAATTAGAAGGCGCTTATGCGCTGGCGGTCGTCTCCGAAGCCGACAAAGATTGCATTGTTCTCGCGCGCGCCGGCTGCCCGGTCGTCATCGGCTTGGGCGACGGCGAAAACTTCGTTGCCTCCGATGTTGCGGCATTGCTCCCAGTTACTCGCAAATTCATGTTCTTGGACGAAGGCGATGTGGCGGAGATTCGTAAGAGCGATATTCGTGTGCTCGACGCGCAGGGCAATAGTGCGCAGCGCAAAGTATCGGAAAGCGCGTTGTCTGCCGATGCCGCGGAAAAAGGCGAATATGCACACTACATGCTCAAAGAAATCTATGAGCAGCCGCGAGCCATTGCACAAACGCTGGAAGAGCGCGTGGCCCACGGCAAACTTCTCGAAGCCGCATTCGGGCCGGCCGCACAAGAAGTATTTAGAAAAACCGAAGCAGTGCAGATCGTTGCATGTGGCACTAGCTATCACTCAGGCGTGGTCGCCAAGTATTACATCGAACAGATCGCACGCTTGCCTTGCTGGGTTGAGATCGCGAGCGAATATCGTTATCGCAATCCGGTCGTGCCGAAAAACACGTTGTTCGTCACGATTTCCCAATCCGGCGAAACGGCCGATACGCTCGCGGCTCTGCGTATGGCGAAGCAAGCCGGCTACCTATCCTCGTTATCCATTTGCAACGTCCCGGAAAGTTCGCTGGTGCGAGAATCCGAACTGGTAATGCTAACTCGTGCAGGTCCGGAAATCGGCGTTGCCTCCACGAAAGCATTCACCACGCAATTGACCGCGTTAAGTATGTTGGTCGTCGCACTCGCGAAGTTCAATGCTGCTGACGCCGAACGCGAGCGCGGATTGGTCCAACGGCTGATCGAAATTCCGGGCCTGATCGAGAAGACGCTCCACCTCGATCCAATCATCAAGAAACTCGCCGAGCGTTTTGCAAACAAACATCACGCACTGTTTCTCGGTCGCGGCGCTACTTATCCGGTTGCGCTAGAAGGCGCACTTAAGTTGAAGGAAATTTCCTACATTCATGCGGAGGCGTATGCGGCCGGCGAGCTAAAGCATGGTCCGCTGGCTCTCGTCGACGCCGACATGCCAGTGATCGTGGTGGCACCCAATAACGACCTATTGGAAAAGCTCAAATCCAACATGCAGGAGGTCCGTGCGCGCGGCGGTGAGCTGTTCGTATTCGCCGATCCGGACGCGGGTATTGAATCATCCGAAGGCGTCACGGTCATCCACATGCCAAAGCATGTCAGCCACTTCCAAGCGGCGGCGGTGTACACTGTTCCCCTCCAATTGCTTGCCTATCACTGCGCCATTTTGCGCGGCACTGATGTCGATCAGCCGCGTAATCTCGCCAAGAGCGTTACCGTCGAATAATAGAGTTACGTATGCAAATCTCCCAAGACAGCGTTGTCTCCATTCACTACACCCTAACAAGCGATGCAGGCGAAGTCATCGACAGCTCATCGGGTGGCGAGGCGTTGGTTTATTTACAAGGCCACGGCAACTTGATTCCCGGCTTAGAGCGCGAACTTGAAGGCAAGAAAGCGGGCGACAAACTGAAGGTACGCATTGCGCCCTCGGACGGTTACGGCGAAACAGACGATTCGCTTATTCAGGACGTCCCTCGCAGTGCTTTCGGCGGTGGTCCCGACATTCAAGTCGGCATGCAATTTCAAGCGCAGTCCAACCACGGCCCGCGCACGGTCACTATTACCAAAGTCGCTGGAGATGCGATCACCGTAGATGGCAATCATCCGCTAGCAGGGCAGCATCTCAACTTCGATGTCGAAGTAACTGAAGTACGTGCAGCAACAAGCGAAGAATTAGAACATGGCCACGTCCATGGCCCGGGTGGTCATCATCACTGAGATTTAGCGCTATCGCGGCGCAGCGTAGGCTTTCCCGGAATTAGGACTACTGTCGTCGTTGCGCAATATGCGCCCGCTAGAATGCGCAAACTTGAGTCAAGTCGAACTCAAGCCGCACCAATAGATTTCACTTGAGCCGTCGTCGCTCGAGGAAAAACGTAATTTTTGCCGCGCTTTGACGGCATCGCTCCTATTGGCACGCGGTATGCCTGTCCCAATCCAGGCCCATCGCTGATTTCGGGAGGACCTCATGCAAACCGACCACTCGACCGGACCCGCTGCTAAGAAAGCCGCCAAACCGCGGGCGAAAGCGGCATCCAAAAAGGAAACGCTGCATCTCAAATCGCAGCTTCTAGAAACCACGCCTTCATCGGAAGAGTTGGCCGGTATGATTGCGACGGCTGCCTATTTCTGCGCCGAGCAACGACATTTCGAACCGGGACACGAACTCGAGGATTGGCTCACCGCCGAGCAACAAATCAAAGCGCTGTACGGCTAGCGCCGCCGAACATCCGTCCGACGGCGCTGCGCGCCTGAAGTTACCGGTTACCGGCACCCGCCATAGGCATGGCGTCATCGACAGCGCCTTGCGTCAGCGCTCGATTCACCGCGCTCAGGACGGCAAGTAACGAGGCGCTCACGATGTTGGCGTGCACGCCGCAGCCGAACAGCGTCACACGCGATGGCGTCGTAATCTCGACAAACGCCACGGCCCTTGCGTCGCTTCCGGATCCGATTGAATGTTCCTCGAACGACAGTACGTCGCAACGCAATCCGAGCGCATCAATCAGTGCATCGATGGGTCCGTTACCGCGACCGCTAAGCGTCGCACCCTGACTGTGGTAGGTCAGCTTTATCGACAGACGCTCGCCGTCGCGTCCGTCTTCGCTGGTAGTTAACTGATGGCCACGATACTGATATGCACCATTCTGCTGCAAGTACTCGCGTTCGAAGAGCGACCAAATTTCTCCCGACGACAGTTCTTTGCCGGTGGTATCCGTGACTTGCTGTACCGCGCGACTGAATTCAATTTGCAACCGTCGCGGCAATACCAAACCGTAGTCACGTTCAAGTAAGTACGCGATACCGCCCTTGCCCGATTGACTGTTCACGCGAATGACGGATTCGTATGTTCGCCCCAGATCGCGCGGATCGATTGGTAAGTACGGCACTTCCCAAACATCGCCCGTCTTGCGCGCCGCAAGCCCCTTCTTGATAGCGTCTTGATGCGAACCGGAAAATGCGGTGAACACCAGATCGCCGACGTACGGGTGACGCGGGTGAATCGGCAATTGATTGCAGTCTTCAACGCAGCGCGCGGCTTCGTTGATATTGGAAAAATCCAAACCGGGATGCACGCCCTGCGTATAGAGGTTCATCGCAAGCGTCACAACGTCCACGTTTCCCGTGCGTTCGCCGTTTCCGAAAAGCGTTCCCTCTACCCGATCGGCACCGGCCATCACGCCAAGCTCCGCCGCGGCTACGGCGGTGCCGCGATCGTTGTGCGGATGAACCGAAAGAATGATTGAATCTCGTCTGGCCAAATTACGATGCATCCATTCGATTTGGTCCGCGTAGATATTCGGCGTTGCCATTTCTACCGTCGAAGGAAGATTGATAATGACCGGGTGCTGCGGCGTCGGCTGCCAAACAGCCGTGACCGCGTCGCAAATTTCCTTGGCAAAATCGAGTTCCGTGCCGGTAAAGCTCTCCGGACTGTACTGGAATACCCACTCGGTATCCGTTTGCTTGGCCGCCAAGTCGCGCACTTGTTTTGCGCCGCGTACTGCTATTTCGACGATACCCGGACGATCCAATCCAAACACGACGCGGCGCTGTATCGTGGACGTTGAGTTGTATAAATGCACAATGGCACGCCGAGCGCCACGCAAAGCCTCAAACGTGCGGTCGATTAACTCCGGCCGCGACTGTGTAAGTACTTGAACGGTGACGTCGCCGGGTATCAAATCCTTGTCGATTAACTCCCGAATAAAATCAAAATCCGTCTGCGAGGCGGCTGGAAAACCCACTTCGATTTCCCTGAAACCGGTTTTGACCAGCAAATCGAACATACGTCGTTTGCGCGCGGCATTCATCGGCTCGATGAGCGCCTGATTGCCATCGCGCAAGTCGACACTGGCCCAAATCGGCGGTTTGTCGATTACGCGATCGGGCCAAGTACGATCGGTTAATACAATCGGTGCAAAGGGACGATATTTCTGCGAAGGATCCTGCAACATAAATCACCTCAAACCATCGTCAGCGCAAAGGCGCGACATATAAAACTAAGGGGGATGGGTTTGCGCGAAAGCGCGGAGGAGAAAACTGCGTCTAGCGACGCAGGTGCAGGCGCGCACCCAGCAGCGAGCCGCCGATGATTGGCTGGGTCTCTTTGTGCTGGTGAGTACGCATGGGTCGAATCTAGCAGGGGAAAAGCGGGCTAGGCAAGCCCGCCGTCACATTTTTCGCCCAATTTTCAGTGTTTATCCTTTCCTTTGCCCTTGCCTGGGTGCTCATTGCCCGGAGCACCCTTCGATTTTCCATGACGCGTTTCGTAATGCGGTACGTAGACGGTGTCATACCAATGATTCTGCACAAAATACACACGATCACCGCAGGCGTTGTACTTGTGACAGTGCTTCCCCCAATCCTTCGCGTGGCCGGGTGGAACATTGAGATATATCGGTGCTCGCACCACGCCTACGACAGGTGAAATGATTACGGGCTGTGCAAACACCAAATCCGGGCGCGGAAAATCACCAATGTCGATGCGGCCGTAAAAGCCGGGTTGTCCGACGCTGACAGACACACCTACGTCAGCCGCCAACAAAGGTCCCCGCGATACCAAAGACAAGAATCCAATTATGGATCCGATAAGCGCTCGTTTAAGTGTCCGCATAAAAGGTGCTCCGTAGTGTATCGGTCACTCGCAGAATACCCCAATCGAAGGACGCCCAGCGAGCACCGCTCACTGGGCGTCGTGTAAGCCACTTCCTACTGCACCGGTATCGTCAGCGTCTTCGGTTTGGCAACCGTTTGCTTTGGAATGCGAATTCGCAGCACGCCGTCTTTCGACTCGGCCGAGATTGCATCGGTGTTTGCGTTGTCTGGCAACGTGAAGCGGCGTTCGAATGTGCCGTAAATGCCCTCGACGCGAATCGAGCGCTCATCCTTTTGCTCTTTCTCGAATTTCCGCTCACCGCTGATAGCCAGTACGCCGTCGTTCAACGTGATCTTCACGTCCTCTTTCTTAACCTCGGGCAGTTCGGCCTTGATCAAGTATTCTTTCTCCGTCTCACTGATATTTGCCGATGGCGCCCATTGGCTGGCGCTTTCGTCGGCAGCACGGGTTGAGCGATTAAACAGGGGGGAATATTGACGAAACAGATCATCAATCTCTCGGAACGGTTCCCAGCGAATCAAGCTCATAACAACCTCCAACTTCGTGTGAATGATCGATGCGCTACAAAGGTATGCAGGATCGGTTACCGCGCTATTTTGCGGCGGTTATAGGCATTTCAAGAGCTTTCTCGGCTCTTGAAAACAGCGCCGAAGTCCCAAGAGGAAGGGGATTTATTGAGTGTATTCCAAGCACAGCGTGCCTCAGCAGCACGCTGTGTCGCTGAACGATCAGTTCAATGCGGCGAGAGCTGCACCGAAGTTGATGTGAAATGGCAAGCCATCCATTACCAATGCGGGCACCGACTTAACACCCGCGGCTTCGGCTTCCGTGACACGGTGTTTGCTTTGGCCCAAGTGAACGACCTCGACATCGTACTGCGACCGGTCGATAGCCAATGCCACTTTTTTCTCGGCTTCGACGCAAACGGGACAGCCTGCGTGATAGAAGACGGCTTTGCTGTTCATGATAAGTGTCTTGTATGTCGTGACGACGTTGTCACGGAGGGCATCATTCGCTGAGCTGATCGCGATGAGAAGTAAGCACAATTAAGTCGCTTACTAACTTTGTGGTGTAAATTAAGGCTATAGAAGGCAAACAATATTTGTGTTTTCCTAGCTATCGTTCCTCATCCAACGCTGCGATCTGCTCCAATACGCCGTTGAACTTCCTTCCGAAGGTAGTTAATCGATATTCAACTCGCGGTGGTACTTCCGCGAAGATTTCGCGCTCGATGATGCCGAATCGCAGCAATTTCCGCAGGCGTTCGTTCAAGACCTTTGCGGTGAGTCCTTCAGTACGCTTCTGCATCGCGCCGGGCCGACACACGCCGGCCGATACTAAGGACAAAACCGTCAGAGACCATTTGCAGCCGACGATGTCTTCCACCATGCGGGCTACGCTCGACGTACTAGATATCGATTTAGAGACTTTTTTCTTCAGCGCTGTCATCGATGTAGACCAAAAAGTAAGTAAGTCACTGTTTTGCGCAGACTGGTCGCTGCGTCCGCTCGGCCGTAAATTAAGCGCCGAATTTCATTGCAACACAGCGGAGAGCGTATATGAAGCGGCAAATGTTGATCTCCTCATTGTCGGTACTAACCATTGCCGGCGCTGCCATCGCAGCAAGTCAAGACGCGCCGTATCCCGACGGCTATCGAAAGTGGCAACACGTGAAATCGATGGTGATCCAAGAAGGGCATCCCTTGCATGGCGCGTTCGGCGGCATACATCACTTGTACGCCAACTCGAAGGCGATGGAAGGGTATCGTACGGGACAATTTCCAAAGGGCGCGGTCATTGTTTTCGATTTATTGGAAGCACCTGCGGCCGATCACGCGATCACCGAAGGTAAGCGCAAAGTATTGGGCGTCATGTACAAGGACGAAAAGAAATTCTCGGCGACGGGCGGCTGGGGTTTCGAGGCGTTTGTAGCCGACAGCAAGTCCGAACGCGCGGTCGGTGCAAATGCCGCTACCAAGTGCTTCGGTTGCCACACAGCGCAGAAGCAAGCCGGGTATGTCTTCAGCGCCTATCGGCCGTAACTACCGAGGCGCAAGTCATTTGCGCTTGTCCTCTGTAGCGCAAGCGCGATGAACCGAGCCGCCATGACGCTTTACCATGCATAGCGCGCTGCTATCATTTGACAATCATATTAAGAGCTAGCCATGACTAACCGCACCTACGCTATTCGCCATGTTGCATTCGAAGACCTAGGTATGTGGAATTCACCTTTAGCGACGCGTTCCTCAATCCGTTACCTGCAGGCAGGCGTCGACGATTTATCCCGGTGCATCACCGACGCGCCGGAGTTGCTGATAGTGTTAGGCGGTCCCATCGGTGTGTATGAAAGCGATCAATATCCTTTTTTAGAAGATGAATTAAATATCATTCGTCATCGATTGGAGCAACGTTTGCCGTTGCTCGGTATTTGTCTGGGAGCGCAGCTGATCGCCGCCGCAGCGGGCGCACGCGTGTATCCATCGGGCGTCAAGGAAATCGGGTGGGGTACAATTGCGCTGACGGATATCGGCAAGACGTCGTGCCTTAATCAGCTGGCCGGCAGCGACTACACGGTAATGCATTGGCACGGCGATACATTCGATTTGCCGTCCGGTGCGCAGTTATTGGCGTCAACGTCGTTGGTTAAGCATCAGGCTTTTACGCTTGGAAGCAACGTGCTTGCGTTGCAGTTTCACGTCGAGGCCGATCCCAGGGCGATTGAGCCCTGGTTGATCGGCCATGCCTGCGAATTAGGCCAAGCAAGAATAAAACCAGCCGACCTGCGCCGCGATACCGCAAAGTTGCCAAGTTCACTTCGCGTCAACAGCGAAGCGATGCTGAATACGTGGTTAAAGCAGGTCGGTATCTAAACGAAATCATAGACGAGCGGATCTACATTGGCGGAATAGGAATGACCGCTGCATTCGGCCTACGGCTCACCGGCGTTTTGAAAGAGCGAGGCTTGACGACAAGCACATCGCAATGAGCCGCGTCGATTACTCTCTCCGCTGTGTGACCGATAAACGCACGTTTTAGTGCGCTGCGCGACACGGCGCCCATCACCAACAAGTGCGCGCCCCAATGTTTAACCACGGTGGGCAATTCAAGCGCCGGGTCACCGGCTTGCACTATGCGATTCGGTTTACTAACGTCATAGCGTTCCGCGATGGCGTCGACCGCCTGACTAACGCGCTGTTTGGCCCGTTTTAATTCGGTTAATGGAGCCGTTACCCATATCGGGTCACCCATGCCGCCCGCCACCATCGTAATGGGCAGTGGATAAACATGCGTTGCCCCGAGTCGGCCCCCGTCGCTCGCCGCGGTAACAGCGGTACGCATGACTTCTTCATCGAGTGCGGCGGGCTTTGAATGTGTGTGAAATGGATCAATGGCAGCCATAACGCGCAGCGAATCCGCAAGCCGAGGCGTCTTGATCAACCATAACGGACACGGACAGGCGCGAATCAATTCCCAATCCGTGTGAGTGACGAACCAGCGCGACAATTTGCTGTGATGATGTGACTCCGCAAGCACCACGTCGGGCTTGGTCTTAAGCGCATGACGCACGATAGCGTCGCCTGCCGGATAGTCCCACACCACCGAGCAGCTGACTTTGACGCCCGCTGCGCGCAGCCGCTTTGCCGCACGTTCCAGCCGACCTAGTTGACGCTCTATCTCAACTTCGCGAGTGTTTTCGGTGTTTTCGTAGGCACCGGGCAATACGTAGGGTTGTGCGATGACATGCAACAAATCCAGCTTGCCGCCAAATCGCTGCGCGATGCGCGCGGCCTTGGTAAGCAACGCACGCGGCGGATGTTCGATGTCGCGCACGGCGACCAAGAACGACTTCCAACGTCTGCTAGCCATGATTTGCTCCTCAAAAGCCGCCGGTTTAAGTTCTAAAACGCAAATACTAGAGAGCGCCATAGACGTTCCGTGTACGCGATTCCCGAAAAAGACCGTCGGATAACCCCGACTCCTCGCGTGTGTCAATCGTCCTGGATATCGGCTCCTGGAAACAACGTCTCGCTATAGCCGAAGAAACGCAAATCGCGAATGCGCATCGGATATAGCACGCCCAACAAATGATCTACCTCATGCTGAACCACGCGGGCATGAAATCCCGTCACCGTGCGATCGATATCGTTGCCGAACTGATCTTTGCCGCGGTATCGCAGGCTCTTGAATCGCGGCACCAGACCGCGCATGCCGGGTACCGATAGGCAGCCTTCCCACCCGTCCTCCGTCTCCTCACCCTGGACCGTGAGCTGCGGGTTGATAAGCACGGTAAACGGCACCGCTTCCGCTTCCGGATAACGGGGATTCTTCTCTATACCGAAAATGACCACCTGCAGCGACACGCCGATTTGAGGTGCGGCAATGCCGGCGCCGTTCAACGCAGTCATCGTGTCCTGCATGTCCGCAAGCAAAGCATGCAGTTCGGGTGTGTCGAACTGCTCCACCGGCTTTGCCTGTTGCAGCAGTACTGGGTCGCCCATTTTAAGGACTGGTTTTACCGCCATAGATCGTCCCGCCGAGAAGGAGCGCAAGACTACCTTCTAGTGATGTAGGTTGCACCTGATTAGAATGCCACACCAGCATCGAGAGTCCGCTATGCCAGCCGCCGACTGCTTCTACCAAACCAACGGAATGCGATGAGCGAGCAAGCACCAAGTTTGCACGTCGTCGTGCTCGCGGCCGGATCGTCGTCGCGATTGGGACAGCCGAAGCAACTCGTAAAACTCGGCGGCCGTCCCGTCCTGCACAGCGTCGTTAGCAGCGCGGTAGCCGTCGCCGGTCACTCGGTCACGGTGGTGCTCGGTGCGCATGCAGCGGACCTTACTCATCTACTGCAACATTCCTCGGCTTCGGTGATTGTGAACCGTAATTGGGAAGAAGGTCTTGCATCTTCGTTGCGTTACGGACTTGCCGCCGCTCCGCCTGCTTGCGATGCAGCGCTTATCTTGCTCGGCGACCAAGTAGCGGTGACCGCCGAAGATTTGCGCCGCTTAATCGGTGCATGGAAAGGCGAAGACAGCGTCATTGCCGCCAGTGTGTATCAAGGCCACGTAGGGGTACCCGCCATTTTTCCCCGCTGGTGTTTCAGCGAATTACGCGATTTGCGCGGCGATCAAGGTGCGCGCGCAATCTTAGAACGACATGCTCATCGCTTGTCGCGCGTGCCGATGCCGAATGCGGCGATAGATCTGGATACACCGGAGGATTTGGAGAAGTTGACGGAGCGATTTAAGACCGAACGCAATTGATCAAGTGGAGACCGGATTGTACGACCCGAACAGGCGTTACGACTTCACCACGCTTTCGTCGCATGACATCGCTCGCAGGTAATCGGCTAGGCGTTTTCCGGGTTCGTCCGCATAGCGTTCGGGGTGCACGGTGCACTCCACAATGCGATCGAGTCGAAAATTGCGGAAGTCGTTGCGCAATTCGCACCATGCGCCCAGCGACCATGCGTAACCCCAAAAGAACAAGCCGAGCGCGCGAACACTGCGCCGAGTATCACGACCTTCCACATTTCGATACAGCAACTGCACGGCGCGATGCCCGTCGATAGCTGTGCGAAGTTGATCCATCTGCGCGCTCATCTGCGGACTAATAAAAAAATTAGGCGAGAAGAGCCGCGATGATTCCAGTGTTACTCGCTTGTCGTTCGGCAACGCCGTAGCTATTTTGGACAATGCCGAGCGCGCTCCCTGCGCCAACCCCGGTCCGCCCCACGACTCCACCATGCGCGCGCCGATGACCAATGCTTCGATTTCGTTGTGATTGAACATCAGCGGCGGTAAATCGAAGTCGGGATGCAAGCGATAACCGACGCCTGCTTCACCGTCGATTGGAACGCCTGTGGCAAGCAGATCGGCAATATCGCGATAAATGGTGCGTTCGGATACTTCCAGCCATTCGGCCAACTGCGCTGCGGTGGTGAGTCGGCGACCACGGAGGTGATGAACGATTTCGAAAAGGCGATCGGCACGGCGCATGGAGAAAGGCTACTGGCTACTGGCCGCTGGCTTCTGGCCAGAATTGGAAGTGGATATGGCTCTCGTCCTGCGAGCTGAAATAGAAAGTGAGCGTTGCTTTCGCACCTTCGTAAACTCCCACCACGCCAGCGCCTCGCCAGTCTTTGCTTGATGAATCGCTGCAGCATAGGTATCCCAAACGCAAGGATCGTGTCGCGTGCCGGTGAGGGTTTGAATCTTGGCGTACAACTTGTCGGCGTCGCATTTTGCGAGTTGCTTTACCGATTGAATGCCGAGTAACTCGAAATCTCGACGCATGGCTTTGCCTATATTGCGAAGCCGTGAAAGCTCATCAATCTGATTCTTCATTACGCTGGCTCGTGGCATACCGCTTCGATGTTATGGCCATCCGGATCCAGAACAAAGGCGCCGTAATAGTTCTCATGATAGTGCGGTCGTGGCCCGGGCTTACCGTTGTCGCGACCACCTGCGGCAATCGCCGCTTTATAAAACGCGTCCACCAACGAGCGACTGTGTACTCGAAACGCAACATGCAGCGGCGGCTTGTTGGGATTGCCATTGCTAATCCAGAAGTCGGGCTTTGCGGGCTCGCCAAAACCGGCGACGTGGGTTCCACCGGTGACCGACATCGGTAATTCCATTAGCAACTGATAGCCGATGGACCCCAGCGCGGCCTGGTAAAAAGGCTTGCTCTTTTCGTAGCTGGAAACAACGAGTCCGGTATGGTCGATCATGCGGCAGCCCTCAGTGTGGATACGTTGGACGAATTGGCAGGATAGAATTCTCGCTGCATGCGTTCGCAGTAGGCAACCAAATTCGCGTGTCGTTCGGCATGCGCGCGTATGGGTGTGTCAAACAGCGGGCATAGCGCGCCAAGTGCGAACGCAAACGCCGTTGCATCGGCGCCGCATAGATGCGCGCCCATGAGATAAGGCTTATCGTCCAAAATCGCCGCCAGCGCGTCTGTTGCACGATTGGCTAACGCGGTAATTTCCGCAGGCGTATGACGGCCTAAACCGTGAGCATGCAAATTCTTTCGCACGGTTTTACGAACCATTTTGGTGACGACAGGCCGAATAAATGCCGGAATGGCTCTGAAGAAATTCGCCGGTCCCTTGGCGAAGTTGGCGTCGTCGATCCAGCGCGCATGCACCAGGGCCCAATACAGGTTGTCTTCAAGCATTTTCTCAACCGCCCATGCGATTCCTTTCTCGGTGGTTGTGAGATGCCGATCAAAATCGATCGAGTACTTTTTTTCCAAGTGCAAACGAATCAAAGTCGAATCGCCCATCTTGACGCCGTCGTCGTCGATATAAGGCATCTTGCCCTTCGGTGTCTGGCCAAATTTGCCGAGCTGCGATTGAAACGGCAGACCGGATATCTTCAGCAGGACATCGGCTTTGGTGACGAACGGACTGGGATCGGGCAAACCAAAATCTGGGCCGAAAGTGTAGAGCGTAATCATGATTTACTTCTTCTTGCAGTGATAAGTAAGCGCCATCGCAATGCAGATTTTCAGTTCCTTAAGCGGAACGTCGTCGGCGACATCGAATTCGATTTCGCGATCGCCGTGAGATCGAAATGTCCGTGGAAATAAGCCGCGAAAAGAGTCGACCAAGGTGGTGTTGCAGTTAAAGTACATCGAGTATTTTGAATCGCTGCCGTGCTTACGATCGATGCGAATCGTACTGCCGCTGCCGCTTTCGCGCGTGAGATACGCCGGCTCGTTCCATTTCAAAGTCTCCTCGAGTTTGCCGACGCCCGGTGTCGTCGCTGCGGTATCGAGTATCAATGTGCGCAACGCAACCAACTTGCCGCGCAATCGCGGCGGATACGCTGCAAATACGTTTGCCACGGCCGGGTTAGCGATACGAAACTTGGAGCGTGCTGCCATAGCCGCTACTTGTCGGACCAAACCGCCAATTCATTGCCCGCCGGATCGGTAAACTGAAAGCGCCGTCCACCCGGAAAATCAAAGATATCGCGAGTCAGTTTCCCGCCCGCTGTAACTACCCGTGCCTTAGATGTTTCCAAATCCACACAATAGATAACCGCAAGCGGCGATTTATTTCCCACAGCAATGCCGCTTGCGACGCCGCTTCCCGCGCCGCTGGTTTGCGTATCGGAGTACTCCGGTCCCCAGCCTTGGTACTCCCAGCCGAAAGCCCCGCTATAGAATTCCTTCGTCTGCGCCAAAGCGGCTGCTGTGGGCGCAGAGAATTCGATGTAGTCGATACGGTGGTGGCGCGGGTCATTGTGCATGAGAATCTCTCGACTATTCGAATGGCGGAAACTCGGCGTGCCGTGGCAAGGTGTCGGCAAAATTTACCCACGGCAGCCGCTTGGAATCCCAGTAATGCAAACTGTGTGGCAATAATTCGGGTCGATCGAAGCTGCCCACACTGAGGTCGATCACTCCAGGTAAATCTTCACTGACAAAACTAATCTGCGTACCGCATTCGCTGCAGAAGCCACGCTGTGCCGGTGGCGATGACCGGTACGACTTGGGCCGCGCGCGAGTGAAGCGGACCTGGTCCAGCTGAAACATTGCCCAGGCGACTGCAGGCGCCGCGTGGGCGCGTCGGCACATCCTGCAATGACACAGCGCGACCATCATGGGTTTGCCGTTTACTTCAAATTTAACGTTGCCGCATTGGCACCCACCCGTTAACTCCGCTGTCATAGAACCTCCCGTCGTTGGACGGAATCCTATGACAGGACTCCTGACAGCGGTATGTCAGGAGAACGAGAAGAAATTACTGCTGTAAGTGCTCCAACAACATCTGCGCGGCGGGGTGCAATGCCTGATCCGAGCGCACGCAAATGAACAATTGCCGTGCCGCCCAGGCATCGGTAAGTTGAATGGAGGTTAGATCAAACGCCTTGGCGTAGGGTGCTATTGCCAGTCGCGGCAGAATGGTTACGCCTAAACCGGCCGCCACCATCGCGCATGCCGCGTCGAAGCTGGCAACGCGAATGCGCAAATCCAATCCTTTGCCGCAATCGGCGGCGGCCTTTGCCAGCACATAGTGGAGCGAGCTGTTGGCATCGAGGCCTACGAACGGCAGCGCCGCTATTTCGCCAAAGCCAATCGATGTTCGCCTGGCCACCGCGTGATCGCGGCGCGTGACCAATACGAGTTCATCTTGACGAAACGGCAGCGTGGTTAGCTTATCGAGCGTCGGGAGATCGCCGATGATGCCCAAATCGGCACTGTTTTCCTTAACGGAGGTAGCGATGTGCTCGCTAATGTGCTGTTCCAAGTGCACATGCACATCGGGATGCCGCTTCAAAAACGATGCAAGCACAGTCGGTAGGAACTCGACTATCGCCGACATGTTCGCGAAGACCGTGACTTGACCACGCATACCGGCGGAGTGCTTCTGAATTTCCTCCTCGAGTTGCTCCGCCTGATCGAGCAGCTTGCGCGCCTTTACCAGGAACGCGTGTCCCGCCGAGGTGAGTTCGACGCCGCGTGCCCCGCGATTCAACAACGCGGCTCCGAATGATTCTTCCAAGTCGGACAAACGTTTGCTAACGGCCGAAGCAACGGTGTGGCAGCGTTCGGCGGCGCGGGCGATGCTGCCGGCCTCGGCCACGGCGACGAACAGCTCCAAGTCCTTGAAGTCGAATTTCATGCCCGCAGATTACCGCAGGCGCTTACCGCGTTGAAACAAGGTTGCGATGAATTCGTTTAGTTGCTTGTCGCGATGAAGTAGCTTTGCTCCGAAAAGGAGACCGCACAACGCAAGCCATACGAGCACCAGCACTGCATGCAATTGTCCAAGCCACGGTAACCCCCAGAGCCGTTCGGAACTCATTGCAATGCCACTAACGCCGACAAGGACCAGCGACAAGCAGATGGCGCCCACCAAGTGATTTCGCGGCGACACAAGCAAAACGGCGGCCAGAACCGTTGCAATAAAACCAGGCCATTCATGCCACCCGCCACCGCCATGCCGCGCCAGCCAAGCAATTACGACGCTCAGTCCGAGCAACCAGTAAGCGACACGAAGCCGGCCTTTCTCAAGTTTGAGCATGGCTCGATTGTACGGTCGGTCTTAACCGTTTGTCCGCAAAAAAGCGCTGGGTAGCTTTAGCTCGCCACTTTAAACTGCGACGTTACGGTCAAATCCAATGCCTCGTGCATCACGTCTTCCACGCGCTCGCAAAATACAAACTTCATATCCTGCTTGACGCTCTGCGGAACGTCTTCCAGGTCCTTTCGATTGCGCGCCGGGAGCAGCACCGTACGAATGCCCGCGCGATGGGCAGCAATGGACTTTTCCTTCACTCCGCCGATCGGCAGCACCAATCCGCGCAGACTGATTTCACCTGTCATGGCCACATCGTTACGCACGGTTTTGTCCGTCAACAGCGAGACCAGTGACGTAAACATCGATACGCCGGCACTCGGGCCGTCTTTTGGAATGCCGCCCGCCGGCACGTGGATATGAATGTCGCTGCGCTCGAATAGCGTCGGATCGATCCCCAACGAGACCGATTGCGCTTTGACCAACGATAACGCGGCCTGTGCACTTTCTTTCATCACATCGCCGAGTTGGCCGGTGAGGATCAACTTGCCATTGCCCGGTGTACGGGTGGATTCGATGAAAAGAATATCGCCGCCCACCGGCGTCCACGCCAAACCAGTTGCAACGCCGGGGACGCTGGTGCGCATTGCCACTTCGTTTTCGAAGCGTGGCGCGCCCAGAATCGTAACGACATCCGACGTATCGACAATTTGGCTGGTGATTTTCCCTTCCGCGACGCGTACAGCCACGTTGCGCAATACCGACCCGATGGTGCGTTCCAATGTACGGCAGCCCGCCTCGCGCGTGTAATCGCGCACGATCTGATGCAGCGCTGCCGTCGTAATCGACGCCTGTTCGGCGTTCAGGCCATTCGCTTCCAACTGACGCTTGACCAGGTAGCGCTGTGCGATTTGCACTTTCTCGTCTTCGGTATAGCCCGTGAGCTCAATGATTTCCATGCGATCGCGCAATGGGCCGGGAATTGTGTCGAGCATATTCGCAGTCGCGATGAACAACACCTTCGACAAGTCGAACGGTAGACCGAGATAGTTGTCCCGGAAGCTGTTGTTCTGCTCGGGATCGAGCACTTCGAGCATCGCCGACGACGGATCGCCGTGCACACCCGCGCCCAGCTTGTCGATTTCATCGAGCATCAGTACCGGGTTGCGCGTGCCGGCCTTGCGGACGGCTTGCATGATGTTGCCGGGCAACGCACCGATATATGTGCGGCGATGTCCGCGAATTTCGGCTTCGTCGTGCACGCCGCCCAACGCGACGCGCTGAAACTTCAATCCCAGCGCGCGCGCGATGGACTGACCCAGCGAGGTTTTGCCGACGCCGGGCGGACCGACGAAGCATAAAATCGGGCTGCGGCCCTGAGGATTCAATTTGCGCACAGCCAAGTACTCGACAATGCGTCGCTTGATCTTCTCGAGCCCGTAATGATCTTCGTCCAGCACTTGCCGCGCCTTTGCGATATCGATGGCCTCGTTGTCGAGCTTGGCCCAGGGTAATTGCACCATCAGATCCAACCATGTGCGCACCATGGAATTTTCGGCGCCGGAGTCCGGCATGCGCTGCAGGCGTCGCAACTCTTTCTTCGCCTGCTCCAACGCCTCCGGCGGCATGCCGGCTTCGTCGATGGCTTCGGCCAGTTCTTGTAATTCCTCGGACGAATCCTCGTTGTCGCCCAATTGCTTTTGAATCTGGCGCATTTGCTCGCGCAACAGAATTTCCTTCTGTCGATCGTCGATAGCCTCGCGTGTATTCGCTTCGATCTGCCGTTGCAGGCGGAGCACTTCTATACGGTGTATGAGCAACTCGGTCACACGCTCGAACCGCGCCTTCAAGTCCGCGGTTTCCAGCAGGCGCTGTTTGTCGCTCGACTTAACGTCCAGAAAGCTCGCAATAAGGTCCACAAGAGAAGACGGCGACTCCATCGCCTGCAGTGCATTACCGAGTTCAGCCGGCACTTGCGGCAACAAGGTGATCGCCTCGGCAGCCAGTTTCTTTAAATGTAACGTGCGCGCTTCGATGTCGCTGGAAACAGAGCTTGGCTCGGCCAAGTACTCGACGCGCGCCACCATGAAAGGCAGGCCTGACTGGAAATTAAGGACTTTGAAACGCTGCTCGCCTTGCACGACCAAATGGTGGCTGCCATCGGTTGCGTTGACGTAGCGCAGCACGTTTGCCACCGTGCCGACGCGATACAAATCGTCCGTGGTGGGATTTTCCTCGTCCGCGTCGTTTTGCAACAGGAAGCCCACCTTGCGGCCGGTGCGGGCGGCTTCCTCTGCGCCGGCAATGGTCATTTCGCGGCTGAGACTGACAGGCACAACCACGCCCGGAAACAACACTAAGTTGCGTACCGGCAAAATTATTAGCATGTCATCGGAAATGACGTTGGTGGTGACTAGAGCGTCGGAGTTGGCCATGGAACGCCTCGCAAAATTTAGACTAGCGAGGTACATGGGGATGGCGCGGAGAAGAACAAGGGTTGCGGAGGGCGTGCGGGCTCGGGGCCTGGGCCAGCAGGAAGAACTAGTCAGGTCGCGCTCATTCTTTTAACGTGTGCACGGCGATGAAATAGTTATAACTCCAAATCCGATTTTTACCCATGCCTCAAGCCCCAGGCCCCAGGCCCCAGTTCGACTCCGCCTACTACCGTCGTTTCTACCTCACGGCGGCTACCCGTGCTATGAGTAGAGAGCAAACCGATGTTCGGGGAGCGTTGATTGCGAGTTTGGTGCGGCAACTGGATATTCAAGTCACTCGCATTCTCGATGTCGGCTGCGGATTAGGTTGGTACGCTAGACCATTAAAAAAGGTATTTCGCGATGCCACTTACACCGGCGTCGAGTTCAGCGAGTACCTGGCAGAAAAAAAGGGCTGGATTCAAGGCTCGGTGGTCGATGTGAAGCTGGCCGGGCAATTTGATCTAGTGATTTGCGCGGATGTCATCCAGTACCTAAGCAATCGCGATGCCGAACGCGCCATCGCCAATTTGGCCAAGTGGTGTCGTGGAGCGTTGTACTTTCATGTTCCGACCAAGCATGACTGGGCGGAGAACATCGATCCGTCCGGCACCGATACCGCCGTGCATTTGCGTTCGGCGGAGTGGTATCAAAAACGGCTGCGCGAGTACTTTACGCACGCGGGTAGCGGTGTGCATGTCAAAGATAACGTTGCGTTTGCGCAATGGGAGTTGGAGGAGCCTTGGCGCTGATGTGGGATCTACTCTTTTATCCAGGAAAGATTCTTACTTCGGTGGTGCTGCCGCCGATGGGTCTTGTGTGGCTGGCCATACTGTCGCTACTGCTTCTGAGACGTTGGCCCCGTACGTCGATCGCGGCATTGTGGCTGTCGTTGTTAAGCTTGCTGGCGCTTTCGTTACCGATAGTCGCCAGCGGACTGCTCGCCGCGATCAATTCGCCTGCTCTCGACACAAAGACACCGAAATCCGCTCAGGCGGTAATGATATTGGGTGGAGGATTGCGCCGCGCGACACAAGAGTATGGCGACACGTTATCGAGTCACGCGCTGGAGCGAGTCCGCTACGGCGCCAAGCTTGCTAAAGAGCTGCAATTGCCTGTCCTGGTAACCGGAGGGCAAGTATACGGCGGTACTCCCGAAGCCGACGTCATGGCGTCGGTCTTAAGGGAGTTTGACTTGACCGCGCGTTGGGTTGAAAACCGCGCTCGACACACGCGCGAGAACACGATCTTCTCACAGGCGATGTTGAAACAAGATGGCGTTCGACGCGTGCTCATAGTCACGCACGACTATCACATGCGTCGCGCGATGGCGCATTGCGAAGCGGCGGGATTGGATTGTTTACCGGCGCCTGTGACTTCACGCAGTAATGTCGGCGATAGCTGGGTCGAGCAGCTACCCAACATAGGCGCGCTGCGCGACAGCAGCTTATATATTCACGAAATCGCCGGCATCGTTGCAATGCAGTGGCTTTGACATGTTTGGGCGAATCCTTATCGGGCTGATCGCTGCATGCGCATTGGTCGCGAATGTCGCCAATGCCGATTCGGTCAAAGTTGCCGCACTGGTCGAGGCCGCCATCGCGCAAACCCAGCGACGAGTAACGTATGACGGCTCGTACCGCCGCATTGCGTATCCGAACGGCGACGTGCCCGCCGATGTCGGCGTTTGCACCGATGTCGTGATTCGCGCTTATCGCGCCATCGGCCTCGACTTGCAACAGCGTGTACATGAAGACATGCGCACTGCATTCGCCGTTTATCCAAAACTCTGGGGCTTAAATCGCCCGGATTCGAATATCGATCATCGGCGGGTGCCGAATTTACAAACCTATTTTTTGCGACAGCAATTGGCTTTGCCGGTCGGCCCGAATCCGGACACCTACAAATCGGCGGAGTTGGTAACGTGGATATTGCCCGGCAATCTGCCGCATATCGGTATTGTGACGAATCGGCGTTCGTCCGACGGCAAACGACCGCTAATTGTGCATAACATTGGCCGCGGGCCGCAGCTTGAGGACATGTTGTTTGCGTATCCGATCACCGGCCACTATCGCTTGTTGGAGTAATGACTATGCCTGTTTGGCTTATTCCTACGCTCAAAGCTATCGCTCCTCATATCGGCACTATCATTTCCGCTGCCAAGCCGGTGTTCACAAAGAAATCTGCCGATCAGCCGGTAGTTGAAGCGCTGGTATTGCAGCAACAAATTACCGAATTGCAAAGCGCCGCCGCGGCAAACGCCGCCCATATTCACGACCTCGCTGCGCAGATGCAAAAAACCGTTGCGGCTTTGGAACAGGGTGCGGTGCAAGTGAATAGCAGACTGAAACGCTTATTCGTCGTCTGTGTTGCCGCGAGCGCTCTATCGATTGGTGTGTTGATTGTTACCATCGTCCTGATAGCGCAACGAATGTAAATTAACCTCGTAAGTCGGCCTCGCCCCAGCAAAAGGGGAGGGAAATTCGGTAGTTGACGCAGTACCATCCATCATGGGTATTCGTCGCGGCCGACCTGCATTCGATGATGTGCTGACTCCCGCGGAGTGGCGGGTGGTGCATGCGGTGCGACATGGACTTAGCAACGCTGCCATTGCGGCTCGGCGTGGCATCAGTCTGGATGCGGTGAAATTTCACGTCGAGAACGCCATCGCCAAACTAGGGCTGGATAATCGTCGTGCTTTGCGTCAATGGCGCGGAGTGCCGAAGCATGGTTTGCAGAAGATTCACCCGACAATCGGTTCGGAGTTGCCTGTGCCTGTTCTGAAACTCGGTCCTATTGGGCAAGTATCGCGCAGCGTTAAAGACATCAAGCGCGCCGAGGAATGGTACGGGAGGATTCTAGGGTTGCCCCATCTCTATACTTTCGGCAATTTGGCTTTTTTCGACTGCGGGGGCGTACGGCTGTTCCTCAGCCAAGAACAAGCCGAACCCGGCTCTGAGTCGGTTTTGTACTTGCGCGTCGACAACATCCATGCGGCCCATACCGAGCTGCAATCGCGCGGCGTAGAGTTCATGGGAGCACCGCACATGATTCACAAACATGCGGACGGCATGGAGGAATGGATGTGTTTCTTTAAGGACCCCGAAGGCCGTCCATTGGCGTTGATGTCGCAGGTTAAGTCCGGCTAACTTTCGGACTTTAATTCGCGGCTCATTAATTGCTTTACTGCTTCAGCGGGCGCGACATTTCGGTACAACACTGCGTGTACTTGCTCGCAAATCGGCATATCGACTTTCAGCTGTGTTGCGACTTCGCGCACCGCTTCGGCAGCTTGCACACCTTCGACGACTTGGCCGATTTCGGTTTGTGCTTGTTCGCGTGATTTGCCGGCCGCCACTGCCAACCCGAAGCGACGATTGCGCGACAAATTGTCGGTGCACGTGAGCACTAAATCGCCGAGGCCCGCGAGGCCCATGAATGTTTCGCGTTTTGCGCCGAGCGCAGTGCCTAAGCGCGTCATTTCCACCAGACCGCGCGTGATGAGCGCAATTCGCGTATTGGCGCCATAGCCCAAACCATCCGACATGCCAGCGCCGATCGCAAGGACATTCTTGACCGCGCCGCCGACTTCAACGCCGACAATATCATCCGACGTGTACACGCGAAAATTATTGCTCGACAAACTTTCCGCCAACGCACGACCGAACGATTGATCGGTCGCCGCAACAGTCATGGCAGTCGGCAAGCCCTTACCGACTTCGCGCGCAAACGTCGGCCCCGACAATACTGCCATCGGAATATTGGCAGGCAGCACTTCTGAGGCCACTTGATGCGGCAGGCGGCCGGTGTGCAATTCAAATCCCTTAGTTGCCCAAGCGATCCGCTGCGTGGCTTTAATCGACGGCGCGATATCCAGAAGCAATGCCCGCAACGCATGACTGGGCACGGCGATTAAGATGTCGTGAGCGATGGCGACGGCGTTGCTTAGCGAAGACTCGACGCGTAACGCGTCGGGAAATGCAGCCTCGGGAAGATAGCGGCGATTGCAGCGATCACCGGCAAGCTGGGCCAAATGAGCGGCGTCTCGACCCCAAAGTAACGTGGGCCGTCCGGCACGCGCGAATTGAATGGCAAGCGCAGTGCCCCAAGAGCCTGCGCCCAGCACTGCGACAGGGGTCGCAGTGCTGGTGTGTGCGGCGTCGGCCATGGCCCTGCTGCTAGCGGGAGCCGATTAGTTCACCGAGGGCGGTACGGATGGTGCGCGCTGTGCCTGCTGTTGCGCCACGGCCTGGCTGTATAGCGCATCGAAATTCACCGGCGGCAACAAGAACGGCGGGAAGCCGCCCTTGAGCAGCAAATCCGACACGGTTTGACGCGCGTACGGCAGCAGGTAATTGGGGCAGAAAATTCCCAGCAAGCGCGGCAACTCTTCCTGAGGAATGTTACGCAGTGCGAAGGCCCCCGCTTGTTGCAATTCCACCAGCCACAGCGCCTTGTCGCCGATAAGCGCTTGCAAGTTGACGGTAAGCACCACTTCTTTGAGCTCCGGGCCCAAGTCGTTCACGGTGGTGTTGATGTTCAAGTTGATGGTGGGACTGGCAGCATTGGCCGGTGCACGCGGACCATTTGGCGCTTCGAACGACACGTCCTTAATGAACACGGCCTGCGGCGTGAATTGCGGAGCGTTCGGATCGACTTGCGCGCCGTTTTGCGCCGCTTGTGGGTTCTGCTCAGACATGGAATTTCCTGATGAATTGAGTGCGAAATAAAGAAGTGTTTAACGAGCGCTGAGTAATTTATCCAATTCGCCGGCGCGCTCCAGCGCGGCTAAATCTTCGTAACCGCCCACGTGGCGTTCACCGACGAAAATCTGCGGCACGGTGCGCCGACCGCCGGCGCGCTTAATCATGGCATCGCGTTGCGACGCATCTTCGTCGACTTTTATTTCAGTCACTGCGACGCCTTTGCGTTGCAGTAACGCGCGGGCACGATCGCAATAGCCGCAAAAACCGGTGGAATACATGATGACGCCGGAGTCGCTCACGCCGCTTTCCCCGCCTTTTTCTTGCCGCCATCGGCGACCACCGGCAAGTTCTCTTGTTTCCACGCCGCCAGGCCGCCGCGCAGGCCGACCACTTTTGTGAAACCCTGCTCCTTTAACGCGTTGACCGCGGTATTGGACGCGGCACCGCTATCGCAGTAGACGATAACCGGCTTCTCGCGAAATTTTTTGAGGGTATCGGCCTGCTTGACCAGGTCTGCTTGCGGAATGTTGCGGGCATCGATGATGTGACCGGCGGCGAATTCCTCGCTTTTGCGCACGTCCAGGACGGCTGCACCGGCATTGATTAGCCGCACGGCATCATTTGGCCCGATCGAGGTCGCACCGCGCGAGCGATGCCGGATCTCAATGGCGACAGCGACAGCGGCCAGGGCCACGGTGACGCCTACCATGATGGGATGACGTTGAACGAATTCGGCCAGTTGACTCATGAGGGGTAAATAGGGTCGCAGTGGGTCGAAAAAAGGCGGACAAGTATAGCAGTCCAGGTGCAACGCCCTCGGGATACAACGGGACTAGGCG
>Ga0315910_10000752_pt1 | contig 31273 bp, 24 predicted proteins | sample EdamamesoilMG_FD_204470 | JGI IMG/M metagenome (GOLD analysis project Ga0315910, IMG submission 204470) | Garden soil microbial communities collected in Santa Monica, California, United States - Edamame soil | ecosystem: Environmental > Terrestrial > Soil > Garden | place: USA: California... | reverse complement strand
CGCGCCTCACCGTTGAGTCCTCGGTCCGAGCGCGCTTGCAAGCCGGGTCGACTGACAGGGCCCGCATCCCACAGCTTCTTGAACACCACCCCGTCGAGCGAGGTCGCAAGCTGGTAGATGTCGTTGTTGTCGCCCTGCAACCACGCCGCACGAATTCTCCGGACACTGCCGAGGTCGTACTCGACGAAGGCCTCGCCCCGTTCGAACTGCGCCACGCCCGCGATCTGCCAGTGCCCCCCGTCGGGCGCCACGCTGCCGTCGGTCAAGCACGGCAAGCAGCGGACCTGATGGCTCTTCCTGGGCGTCAATCCCTCCACCAAGTTCGCCGACCTGCCGGACGTCACTCCACCGCCACAGCCGACGCTGACCAGCACCGCCACGACCGCGACGATGACCACGCTGACGCAAAGAAACTGAGGCTTGCTCCGACTGCCCACCGCGCGAGTCTACCCCGCGCTAAGCCGGTACAAAACTTTAGCCCCGCGGCAGCCCGAAAACGCGCCCCGAACGAGGCGCCGACCTAGCCGTGGCGGGCTTTCAGCCCTTGCTTGGAAACATGCTGTCGGGCGGTACTTCGTCCCAACAGGTGTCGTCGTCGGGACTGCCCAGAGTTTGCACCAAGGCCCACTCCAGCAAGGAGACTCCCGAGAAGCCGAACGCCGTAGCAAACGCGACCGCCCCCGCGATATGCAGCTCGTCCGCCAGAATGAGCGGCCGGTCCAAATCGAAACACTCCAACGGCGCCTCGAGAACCATGACGTCGTCCGTGTGTTTGAGCTCTACGGGGGTGAGATAGCTGAACAGCATTGGGTGGCTCGCGTAGATCAACGGCCGAGCAAACTGCGGACTTAGCGCGCTCACAGTGAAATAACGGAGCACCAACTGGCGAAATACGGCAATGCACACGACGTGCACGCTGCGCGCCGGCCCGTCCGCACGGCTGCCGCATCAAAACCGCCCGACCAGAACTACGTCCCACACCGAGCCAGGATCGCGTGCACGTTCTGAGACAGAAAAAAAATGCAAGCACGCGGATCCAATCGGCTCTCAGCCGCCTCTGTACCCCAGTGAACTGGTATGGACGTGCTAGCGACTGCCTAGCCGGAGGACCGCAACACGGTCCTAACCGGAGGACCGCAACACGGGAATTCCGTGATTGAAGAAACTACGAAAGGTGCGCAGCGAGGTGTCTGGCTTCACGTCATACCTCGGAATGCCAAATCGCCTCGTCCGGAGCACTGTGGGTCCCCCATGTGCGACGAACGCGGCTCGATACCCACTCAACTTCGTCAGTCGACGAATACGGTAATTCTGGTTTCCCAACGGATAGAAGAACGCTTCGGCGCGTAGCTCGAGCTCTGCCGCGAGCACTGACCGCGACCGCTCCAACTCGAAGCGCGCCACCTCGTCGGGCAAGCGCGTCATCTTCCGATGCGTCACGCTGTGCGACGCGATCTCGCACAAGCCAGAATCCACCATCTCGCGGAGCTGTCCCCAGTCGAGCGCTCCACGCTCGCGGTGTTCTTCGATGACCTGGGTCGCGATGCCCAGGGTGAACGGGAGCCCGCGTTCCTTCAAGATCGGGTACGCCGTCGAGTACCCGTTCAACTCGCCGTCGTCGATCGTGATCACCGCTGCGTGCCGCGGCAACCACAGCCGCCCCTCGAGGAAATCGAGCAGCTGGCTCAAGCGGATCACCTCGATGCCATGCGCGCCGAGCCAATCGAGTTGCTCCCTGAACTCGCGCGCTTTCACCACGGGCCGCGACGTGCGCGTGCCGATGCCGTGGTACAAGAGCACCCGCACCACCGTCTCTTCCGGAGACACCACCGGCTCCACGAACGCCGCTGCCCCCGGCGCCAGCCCGGCGATCTTCGCCTTCGCCGCCGTGCTCTCCTCGAGCCGCGGCTGATCCGACGCCGGGGCAAGCACTCCGATGTCGCCCGGCGGCAACGCGGCGACTGCGACTTGTTTCGGCGACGCGGGCAGCGACAGTTGCCGCGACACCACGACTGGGCGCTCCCGTTGCGCTGGAGCACACCCCACTGCAACCAGCAGCGCTAACAGCGACAGGCACCGCATTCTCACGAGTATACACGGACGCCCGACGCCCAGCCTGCGCCGGGTCGGTCCAACTCACCCTCCACTCATCGAACGAGGGGTCGGGTGTAAGACTGGCGGGTGTGCACCCGGCGACGAGCGTACCGAACCCTGCCACATGCCGCCGGCAATCCCAACGCCATCCTGATCGACAGCGCGAGAATCGCACGGAGCTTCCTCGACTACTGGAACCTCGTGCTAGCGGACAAGGCGAAACAGGCCGCGCCGCTGCGCACGGCAGCCGCCAAGGTCGTACCCAAAGGTGAAGCTCAATGGCGGTACAGGGACCGTTCAGGCTTGGTTTTCGCCCAACACCAAGAACACGACGAAGCCAGCCGCGACCGCTTCTTCTTCCCAAAGTAGCAAGTCCCCTGCGGCGCCGGGACACTACCAAGTGCTGTCCGTGAGTGACCGCGCAGGTTCGCTTGCGACCGCCCCCAGCACCGTGGCGAGGGCTCAAGCGCCGGAATCTGGAACACGAAGCGAATTGCAAGCCGTAGCGCGCGGGTGGTAGTTTTGCTTCGTTGCGCTGGTACCCACTGGCGAGCACGAGAGGGAGTGTCGAAGGCTTGAATCGTCCCATCGAGATTGATCCGAGGCAGGGAAAGATCGTCCAGCAGCCGGCCGATTCCGACCCGAAGCTGCGTCCCGTACGCGGGCCCGTGGGTTGGCTGTTGGGACCCGAGCTGATCGGGCAACTCACCAAGATCCTGCGCAGGCGCTCCGATCCTCGCGATTGGATGCCGTACTACCGCGGCTGCGCTCACGATGAGTTTTGGAAGCGTGACGGTAGCCTGACGCGCGTGTCGACTGCGGGCGACGGGCTCGAGAATGGTGTGCTCGAGGTCGCCGAGGACGCGCCCCCGCCCAAGCGCGGCGCGGAGCGGCTCATGGGGGTAGCCGAACCGACCGCAGCACAAGCAGCAGATGCCAGCTCAGAAATTTGGTTCGACTACCTCTCCGACGCCGGGGACGCTGTCGATTCGATGTACGCGGTGGCGTACGCAACCATGGTCTCGTTCGAGGGCGACGCCGACCCGACCACGTGGTCCCGCGGGCAAGCGGCCAAACCGCTTACCGTGGCCGAGGCGGGAGCCGAGGCGACCTTGCCCCGAGGGCAATTCGTATTCTTTGGTGGTGACATCGCGTACCACGTGTCGGATGCGGCGACGCTGCGCGTGCGCGTTCAAGAGCCGTTCAACTGGGCTTTTCACGACGCCCAAGCCGACGGCTTCATAGCGGCAAGCGCAAAGGCCGACCTGCGCCACCGGCGCATCTACGGCATTCCGGGGAACCACGATTGGTACGACAACATCGAGGGCTTCTCGCTGGTGTTCAGACTCGGCTCTGGGTCCGCCAACGCCGAGGACAAGTCGATGGTGCCGATACCACTGCCCGAGTTGGAGCGGGTCCAGCTCGCGTCGTACGTGGCCATTCAGTTGCCGTTCGGCTGGCAGCTGTGGGGCCTCGACATCGACGGCGGCCTGGACAGTCGACAGCGGGCCTACTTCGAGAGCCTGGCATCGGAGCGCCTCATCGTTGCAACCGCTTCGCCGGCACTTGCCTTCGGAGCCTCCATCGCCACAGAAGGGCACCGAAAAGCTGCCGAGGCGCTCAAAGTCCCCATCCCCAAGGTACCGCTCAGCGGCAACACCACGAGTCCCGCCATTCGCTTGGACGTCTCGGGCGACATTCACCACTACGCGCGCTACTACCCCCGCGAAGCGGGCGGCACCTATGGCTCCGTCGTCTCCGGCCTGGGCGGCGCGTTCCATCACCCTAGCTTCACTCGAGCCAGCTCCACAGACGAGCGGGTCGAGCCCGTGCGACTGTACCCCTCGGACCAAGACTCCCGTGTCGCCATCGCAGACAACATGTTGCACTGGGAGTCGACTTGGTTTGGCAGCTGGGCGCGCGTCGTACCGTTTACGCTCACCTTGGTGCTCGGATTTGCCGCAACCTATTCGGTGGGAGGAGCCTGGCTCCTCGAAGGGATCCTGTCGCTTCTACCTGGCTTTCCCGCAACAGCCACCCTTGGCGGAGCCTACCACCACGGGGTGTCGTGGCTCCTGCTCGGTGCGATTGCGCTCGCCGGTTGGGGCATCCGTACGGCGATCAAATTTGGTGTGACGGTGTATCGAGAGCAGCTCGCGAACCCCGGCTTGGCTGCGAACGTCCTCGATCTGCTGCGAAACGGTGGCTACCGGCGCGTGCTTTCGCCCTACCGCTCCTATATGTATTGCTGGGTGATCGGTCTCTTGACGATCGCACCGCTGGCGTTGGCCCCGCTTTGGTTGCCGCCTTCGCTGTCACGCGGCTTGGATTTGGCGACGCTGGTCATCCTATTCGGGTTCCCCATCGGGGGTGCCATCGCGGGTTGGAAGGTCGCGGCGCACTACCTGGCGACACCCATGAAGCTATTGTTGGCTGGCGTAGGTATCGTGCACGCATTGGTGCAGGTCCTCAGTTGTGTGCTCTTTGCGCGGCTCTTCACCTTGAACTGGGTCACCGGGGCGGCGGGTGTGTTCGCGATCGTCGTCGCTTCTCTCGGGGTGTACCTGGCGCGTCCCCTGTACAAGGCTGAATCGAAGCTTCACACGTGGCTGCTCGCACTGATGCCGCTCGTCGTCTTCGCGACCGCGATGGGGCCGTTGATTGCGTTCGCGCAGGGTGTCGGCGTCGAACGTTGTGCGGAGTCCTGGGCCTGGGACCTCGTGCGCTTCGTGGTGTCCGGTGCTTTCTGCATGCCGCTCGGGACGACCTGGTTCGTCTGGTACTTGGCAGTCACGAGCCGCCTCGACGCGCACAACAACGAAGCCGGCGGAACTGCCCGCGTCACCGACTATCGCCAATTCATCCGCTTCAACCTGCGCGCCGATGGCCTCACGGGCTATGTCATCGCCATCCGCGACTCGAACGAGAGCTCCCCGGTGCGCGAAGGTGGCAAGAATCTCAGGTTCAGCCTCGTCGATGTCTTCACTCTAACGACACCACCGATGCCCCCGCAGGTTCCCGGGACTGCGCTGGTCGGTGACTCAGGCGGTTAAGTTACAGCGCGTCCGGACGGGCTTAGTCAACAGGGTTGGCGACTTCCCGCACCTGCTGCGCGGATAGGTTGAATCGCGACGGCCGCGGGCACATACTCGAAAGTTCTGGTGACACGGAGGCTGTTTCGCGGCGGGGCACGAGCTGGGCTCTCGTGGGTCTCGCTCTTGGCGCTGACTCTGGCTTGGCTTGGTCCTGCCTGCGACGGCCAGACTCGCAACGCAGCCACAAAAGACGCTGCCGCGACCTCTACCGACATGGGGGCGAGCACTGGCGTCGAGGCATCGACTGCGACGGTCGCCACGACGACGTCAGGTGGTGTGCTGCCGACGACCACTGGCGCTCTGGTCGTTCCCATGCCGACAGGCAGCGACGAGCCGTGCACGCTGCCCACGGACGCAGCACCCGTGTTTGCCGAGCACACTTTCGAACGCAGTCAGCTGACGACGGAGCAGCGCGTTCTGTACACTTGGACCACCCAAGAACAGATCGACGAGCTGCGAGAGGGGGCCCCCTTGTTGTCCCGCACCGAGCGCGAAGGGCTCGGGCCGGGCGCAGCTTACGAGTACTTCGCGCAAGCGAGCGAGACCGACCCCATCGCCGCACTGCTGAATCAAGAACGCTTCGCCCCGTCGCGGCATGCCTGGCTTCACCCCTGGGCCACCCGCATGGGGTGGCCCGGCGAGAGCTACGGGAATCAGCTGATCAAGCTCGTGCTCAAGCCAGAAGCCTGGCTGGTCAAAGTCATCTCCGGCCAGTTCAGCGTCTGGGACTTGAGTGGCAATCAGCTGGACGCACAGCAGGCGCTCGACGACCCTGACCGCATCGGCGTGGTGTACTTTCAGAAGGATGCCTCTCTGGGCGGCAGTGACTGCGGCAGCTTTGGCTCCAGGGGCAAGCAAGGTTTTCGCGAGTACATCTTGAACAACCCCGCGATGATCGAAAGCTGGTCCCACGGCACGACGGAGATCCTCGAGCGTCTGCAAGCCGACATCGCGTTGGTGCAGGAATTCGTCCGGCGCACTCGAGCGTGTCCTGAAACACGGGGAGCGGAGGAGTGGAGCGGCGATGTCATCTGTGGCGACTTCAACCGCAGCCCCAACACCGAGTTGGGTGCGTACGAACAGGCGCTTGCCCTGACGAGTGAGTACTACCTACCTCGACCGGCCAACCTGGTGGCCCTGGCCGAAACGCTCGAAGGTGATCTGTTCGAGCCCAACGCGCTCGAGGGGGCCGGCGGTGCAGGTTCTGAGTAAGTCGCAAGCGCTCGCCGCGCTGGAGCTCGCCAAGCGGAGCCTCGGGCTCAGCCCGGGAGATTGCGTCATGTGCGCGGTGTACGACCAAGCTCGGAGCGATCGAGTGCTCGAGAACGCAGATGGCGTCGTGGTGCTGGATCGCTTCGGTTCACGGCGCGGCCACCTGCTCGTGATCTCCCGAGCCCACCTGGAAGGCGCCGCCGAACTCGGGTGGGAGCGCTACGCTTCGCTGCAGAGGCTGGCGTTCGACGCGACCTTGGCGCTGGAGGCGACCTTCAATCCGGCGCGCGTCTTCGTGGCGGCGCTGGGGTCGTCGGAACCCATCGCCACCAGCTACCCTCACTACCATATTCACGTCGTTCCCATCGCCCGCCACGACGACGACGCGCGACCCGCACGGGTCTTTTCCTGGTCCGCAGGCATCGTGCAGTACGAAGAGGACGAGCGTCGCGAGCTCGTTGGCAAACTCAAGCAGGCGCACCGAGATCGAGACAGGCCGGTAACACGGGTGGCCCCATGAAGTCAGCACCCACCATGAACTCGGCGCCGCGGGTCTTCGTGTCGCTCGGGCTGAGTGCGCTGCTGCTGGCTTGTTCTTCGGATCCTTCGCCCTCGAGCAGTTCTGCTCAGCCCGCAGTGACGACTGGGACCAACGAAACCGCGACGACGGGTTCGACGATCGAACTGCCCGAACCGCTGCTCGACGGGCGCGCGGACAACCAAACGGCAATAGCGATCGCCGGGGGCACCTTGGCTGTGACCCCGGACGGAGCCTACGCCGTCGCCGCCGACCCCGACAGGGATCGCATCTTCATCGTGGAGCTCGCGGGCCTGACAGTGGCCGAGGTGGCGTTGCCCGAGGGTGCCGAACCGGGGCGCGTGATCGCTGGGCCGCCGCCGCTGTTCTACGCGCTCGGGCGTCGCAGCGGCACCCTGTACGCTGTCGACACCAGCGCGGCCAGCGTGACTCGAGAAGTCCCTGTGTGCGCGGCGCCCCGGGGACTTGCTTTCGACAGCTCGACGGCCAAGGTGCACGTGGCCTGCCATAGCGGCAAGTTGCTCACGCTGGATGCAAGCACCCTCAGCCCCGAGCGCGAGCTGTGGTTGGATGCCGATCTCAGAGACGTTCTGGTGACCGGGAGTCAGCTCTTGGTGTCGAGGTTTCGCAGCGCCGAGGTGCTGCTCTTGAGCGCGGACGGCGAGCTCGTCTCTCGGTTCAAGCCTGACCCGTTCCATCAGTGCGCCAAGGCAACGGCGCTCTACCGCATGACAGTGTCGACGGATCAGGTTCTGTACTTGTCACACCAAGTATCGGGACTGGACGAGCTGGGCACCAACTCTGGCGGTTATGGCAACTCTTGCTCCGACTCGAGCGTGATGCCCATCACCACCGCCCTACCCATGCAGGATGTCCCGGGCTGGGAGGGAGCAACGGCAGGCCCGCGAACCCCCGCTGAAGCCACGCGCTCGTCCATCAATCATTCGGGGCACGACCTGGACGCCACGACTCAAGCCCCCGGATCCATCAACCCTGCGTCCACTGGGATCTCGATCTTCGGACTTGGTGTGGCCGCGGGAGCTCCGTTTCGCTACTTGGTACACGGCAGCGCCACCGGGCCCTTCGATATGGCCGCCAGCCCACGGGGGGACGTTGCGCAGTTGCTTACTGGAAACACGTGGAAGCTCACCCACGCCAACCTGTGGCGGGGTCGGCTCGCACCGGCAGAGCCGGGCACGTCCGAGAACACCGAAGCCAGCTGGACCACCCAGCACTGGGAGATGGGCACGCGCTTGCGCACGTTCGGAGAACCCGTTGCCGTTGCTTTCACGCCAGCGGGCCAGCTCATCATCCAATCCCGAGAGCCTGCAGCGCTGCAACTCGAAGACGGCACCGTCGTGGAGCTCTCCCAAGAAAGCCACACCAACACCGGACACGCTATGTTTCACATGACGACCGATGTGGGTATCTCGTGCGCCTCCTGCCACCCGGAGGGCGGCGAAGACGGTCATACCTGGTCGTTCCCCCAAGGGCTGCGCCGCACTCAGCCTCTGAACGGCGGCGTGTTACAGCGTGCTCCGTTTCACTGGAACGGCGAACTCGCGTCCATCGAAGCGCTCGTCGCCGACGTGTTGCTGAACAGAATGGGGATGCAGGAACTCGTCAGCGTCGAACAGGCCAACTCGCTCGCGAGCTGGCTCGACAGCATCCCGAGTGTCCCGGTCGAGCCCCCCAGCAACCCGGAAGCGGCGGCCCGCGGCAGGGCCCTGTTCGAAGCCTCGGAGGTCGGGTGTAGCAGCTGCCACAGCGGATCGGCTTACGCCGACAACCGAGCCTACAACGTCGGCACTGGCATGGCGCTCTACACGCCCACGCTGCTCGGCGTCGGTACGCGCCAACCGTTGATGCACGATGGTTGTGCACCGACCCTCGCAGCGCGCTTTGGCCTCTGCGGTGGTGAAGTGGATCGACATGGCGTTACCTCTCACCTCGACGAGGCACAAACAGCGGATCTGGTGGCATTCTTGAAGACGCTCTAGTTGGGTGGCAGGCTCAGGAGCAAGAGCCGCTACGGCCGCGCGGAATCACGCGAACACGCGCAGTCACTCCGGTTCGAGAGCTCGGCCTCGAGGCGGGCGTTCCGTGCTTCGAGCGCCTGGAGTCGGCCATTTAGCGCTTGGATGGCTGCGAAGGCGACTCCATCGGCGTCGACCTTCGCAATTGCGCGGTCGCTGGCGCCCACGCTGAAGGCTGCCATGAAGTCTTGTGCCATGGGACCGATGTGTTTCACCGAAGCCTCGCTCTTGTAGCTCCAGGTAGCGATGGGGAGCGAGACCAAGCGCTCGAGAATCTGCTGCTGGTCGACCGAAGCGAAGTCGCGCTTGAGGTTCACGTCACTGTCCGGGCAGTCGTTGGCGCTACAGTACTCTTCTCCCTCGGGCACCGGCACCCCGCCGCAGCAGGTGAGCCCGGAGCAGCAGGTCGCGCCGCCCGCGCAGCTATCTCCGTCTCCGGCACAGACGCCTTCGTCCGGGCATTGAAACTGACAGGCACCGTTGACGCATTGGAGTTCGGCGCAACTAGTACCATCGGCGCACGGCGGGCAAGCATCGACCAAGGGGCAATCGTCGTCGCTGTCGCAGACGACCCCACCGCACGCGGGCTGGTTCGGCTGACACTTCAGCGTCTCGTCGCAGTACATCAACACCTGGTTACAAACGGGACTCGCAGGGTCGCAGCCATTGCAGTTGTCGCCACATTGCTTGCCCTCACAGGGGTCCGCGTCGCCACAGGTGTCGATGCCAAATACGCAGCTTCCGCTGTCACAGCGAGACCACGGGCACGCTTGCGTACCGTCTGCGCACACCTGACACGGGGCGAGGCTCACGGGGCAATCTTCGTCGGCCGTGCAGGTCGTCGTTTGGCAGGTCGGAAACGAGCCCACGCACTCGCCACCGATACAATCGACGTAGGGACACGCCAGGCTCCCGTCCGTGCACTCCTCGCAGGGGGCGCCTGGTTGTGGGCAGTCCTGGGCGGACTGGCACTCGGCGGGCTCGCAGGTCGGATATAGTGGCACGCACTGTCCGATCGCATTGCAGAACAGCTCGCCCGTGCAGTTCATGTTGGTGCCGTCACAGCCCGAACACGACGCGCCGCAGGATTTGCCCTCGCAGGGGTTCGCTGCACCACCGCTCCCGCCGCCGGTGGTATTGGCAGCACCGCCGTCCGCGCCGGCGCTGCCGCCCATTGCGGCGCTGCCGCCCATTGCGGCGCCGCCACCCGTTCCGCCGCTGCCACCCATTGCGGCACTGCCGGTGGTGCTGCTCGTGCCGTTGCCCATGCTACCGCCCGACGCACCGCCCATGCCGGAATTGCCCGAGCCAGCGCTGCCGCCTTCGCCCGTGCCCGACTCGCCGATCTGCGTAGATCCGCTGCAAGCGATCGCCAACGACACCAGCACAAGACAAGAAAATGACGACTCAGAGTTCATACCCAGCTCCTCGCATGGTTCGTGGACCCGCGTGCTTGCCGGCCCATCCCCGCTGACCCCTTCGACGATCACTCAATCTTCTTCTCCAAGAGTTGCTTGGCCTTTTCCGACTGCGGGCTGGCTGGATAGCTGGCAAGCAGCCGCCGAGCGAACCCGCGCGCCTGCGCGGTGTCGCCGGCCCCCCACGCTGCGTCCATCCGCAGGTAGAGCACCTCGGGGGCGAAATGGTGCCTGGGAAAGCGGCGCTCGAAGTCGTCGAGCGCAGCCATCACTGCGGTGTAGCGCCCAGCAGCCAAGAGGCTCCGCGCGCGATCGATCCCAGAAATCTCTTGAGCGAGCGTCTCGGCGGGGATCGCGTCTCGTGCCACCTCGCCCGCACCGTCGCCCTCGCTAGGCGCCGAAACTGATCGCGGCACGGTAGCGCGCGCTGCAGGCGCGCCGGCGGCTGGCGGCCGGGCCATGTTCGTACCGCCGCCGGCTGCAGGTCCGCCGCGAGGAAGCGTGACCCTGCTGCGCGCGGAAGCAGTGCTCGCCGCGGGCGCCCGCCGATGGCCGGCAGCGGCGCTCGACCGCGGCGGCGTTTGCGGCGCCAACGCAGAGCTTGCCGACGGCGGCACGGGCCCAGCGTCAGGCGGCCCGTCCGTCGCAGCATCGACAGCGATGACCACACCGCCCACCGCCGTGCCGAGCGCGACCCATTTGGCGAGCGAGGCGCCAAGCGCGAGCATCGAAAGCTTGCCCGGGACCACAGCGCCAGCCAGAGCGGTAACACCCACCGTCCCACCCGAGGTTGCCGCGCTCGCCGCCGCACCGCTGGCTGCCGCACCGCTGGCTGCCGCACCGCTGGCTGCCGCACCGCCCGTCAACCCCATCACCCCGCCCGCAACACCAAGACTAGTCAGAGTGCCCGCCAACGAAGCCGCGCTGGGTTCTTCGGACGCGGCTGCTTGCAGCAAGCGTTCGATCGCCTCGGGAGCCCCCTCGTCGGTCCAGCGCTTGAGTTCGGTCATCGCGTACTTCCTTTGCCGGGTAGGCGTGTCAGATAGCGTGTCGCGCGCCGCTCGACCTCGGCCCGTGCGCGACGCAGGCGAGAAGCCACCGTTCCTACAGGGATGCTCAGGGCTTCGGCGATTTCGGGCGCCGGCATACCTTCGATCTCGAACAGCACCAGCACCGCGCGAAACTCGTCCGGCAGCTCCCCCAAGATCCGATCGAGCAAGTCCCGCGCGCGGCGGCGGTCGAGTAAGTCATCCGGCGCCGGCAGCTGAGCGGCAGCTTCACCCGTGTCGACGCCCTCACCCGTCGCGTCGCGCCTGCGCTGTACCGAACGATGCACCTTCGAGGCCACGTGTCGCGCCGTCTGAAACAGAAATGCGCGCTCAGTGCCTGCTTGAATCTCCGCGAGTCGATCGACTGCGATCAGGAACACCTTCTGCGCAGCATCGTCAGCGTCTGCGGGCGCGAGTCCGTAGCGTCTGAGCACACGCCACGTGAACGCGTAGTACTGCCGAACGAATCCCTCGACGCGCTCGGGTTCCGAGCGAGGCTCACGAGCGCGGACGGGGTTCATGGCCTCAACACCAGACAAGCATGCCGCCAATCCCCGCCCGAGCGGCTGCCGATCCATAAATCGCCCTACTCATGTTCGGCCCCCCGACCCGATCAGGCGAGCGGGCACGGTCGCAGAGAATAATCCTCTTTAGAAACGTATACCTATGCCAACGGAAGCCCCGAACGAGATGCCTGGGACGTCGTGCACGACGGTGCGACTGTCCTCGGCGCCCTCGGCTTGCGGCTCGACGTAGAACTCTTCGCGCCGCAGCGGGAAACGCACCGCTCCTTCGAGCTCGACCACGAGCTGACCGAAGCTGCCCACCAGACGCCCGAGCGCGCCGGGAGCCAACCACGGCGCCCGTCCGCTCTGCCCTTGCTCCACGCTCGGAGGGTCCGAGTAGGCCTGCCCCCACAGCGCGCCCGCCTCGAACGAGGCGCAGGGTTCCAGTGCCAGCGAGCTCCCCAGTTCGAACGCCACCGGACATCCCTCGAACCTGAACGACAGCAGATCGAAGCGCGCGTCTACGCCAGCTTCGGTCACCCGCCCCGAGCTGAACCCAAGCACCGAAACCCCCAACCGTGCAGCTTCGAGTTCGAGCACGCCCGCCAGCGCCAGACCAGGTGCCACCCGCGGCGCGATGCCCGTGACAAATCCACCGCGGACGCTCGCGCGCCAGGTAACCGGGTTGCTGCCGCCCTGAGCTGCGGACTCCTCCGAGGGTTGCGCGGCAGCCGCAGCTGGCGCAGCCGGGGCAGCGGGGGCCGTGGCAGGTGCCGCGGGAGCAACCGTGGCAGGCGCCGGTTCACCCGGCGCGGATGGAGCGATCGGCGTCGCCGGAGCGACCGGCGCCCCCGAGCTCGACGTCGCTGCCAGTGCTTCGGGTTCGCTGCGATCCAGCGCCTCGTCGATGCGAGCCTCGATCGCGAGCGCGGTGACGAGCGCGATGCCGTTCACCACGTCGCCACAATCGCTCCCGCGCACCGCGCGGCGCAATCGCTGGCCCTCCGCATCCAGCAGCTGGATCGTCGCTACGTAACCGTCCGCTAGCCGCGAAACGACGACGTCGATCCGCCGCGCCAACTCGCCTGGGGATGCTTCCCAGTCGCCGGCGACACGGCGCGCCACGGCAGCCCGAAAAGCAGCCGCATCCGGGCAACCTTCGAGTCCGCGATACTCCAGGCGCACCTTTTCGGCTTCACGACCCTGCCCCTCACTCGGCTGCGCGTCAGCGAGCCCCGCATGAAACCACGTGAGCACCGCGACGGCAGCGGCCGCGAACAGTGAGAAGAAGGGTCGAGGCACGGTTGGGTTTCAGCGAGTAACGAGTGACCGGAGCACGCGCTTATATGCCACGGCCCCACCCAGCGAATCAACGCGACCCAGTCGCACAGTTCGCGAGGTCTGCGAGGGCACGCGCCGGTCACCTCAACTGAGCATTGACAGCGGCTCGCCGCCGAACGAAGAATGAGCCGGTGTGGGGATATGGGAAGGCAATACACTCGGGCAAGCTCGTGCTGCATCAAGCTCATGTTTGAATCGGCAAGGGCTCGCCGCCGTGTTGTTCTTTCCGACGAGAGGAGTAGACAACCATGGTATCACGAAAAGAATTCTTGACTGGAGTTGGGCTCGGGGGTGCTTCTGCGTTAGCCACAGCAGCACTTTTTGCCAAGAAAGCAGCCGCACAGACGCAGTGCGATCCCCCACCTGGGGAGTTCGTTTCCGTTAAGGACGTGGGGGCAGTCGGGGATGGCGACGCCGACGACACAGACCCAATCCAGTGCGCGCTGGACAGTGGCGCACACGTGTACTTCCCGCCTGGAACCTACCAAGTGAACGCCACGCTCGTCATCGACACTCCGAACCAGATGCTATTTTCAGATGCTGCCTATGGATCGGTAGCCCCAACGATACTTTCAACCGTAGCGGAGGGTGAACCGACGATTCTCGTAGAGTCGAGCCAAGTGCTGCTCCACGGATTGCAGATGGAAGGTCCGGTTCCGACCCCCACCGTCCCGCAGCCAGTGTCGCTAGCGATTAGGTGCCGAAAAGCCGAGAAGCAACCCCCGGCGATTTCGAACACGGACGACGTCGATTTCACGCTGCATGCCTGCCAAATCAACAACTTCACGCGCGGAGTAGCGATCTACGGACGTGGTCTCCGCGTCTCGGACTGCGTTTTCTACTCGATAGATGACGTCCTCATCCAAGGGTGGAACAACAATGGGTTCGACGGAGGTGGCGATCCTTTTGGCCTCCAACCCCTGCCCTATGGCATGCGTGCCCTGCACGTTCACGACAATAGAGTCCACTCGTGCCATACCTTCGTCGTCAATGATGGCGAGCACGCCAGCAACCTTTGGGGGATGATGCTTGCGAATAACCTGCTCGATGTCGGCAACTCTCTGTTCCGCGGTGCCGCCTCGTACAGCGCGATCGTCGGCAACGTCGTGTGCCACGCCGCAGACGGAAGCAGTACGGATGCGGTGATTGCGTTCACCGTGGGATGCCGTAACACGCTGATCAGCGGAAACGTCATTTCGGGGCACGATCAGCTCGCGTCCAAACAGCCGTACGGTGGGATCTCCTTCGCAGGCTTCTGCGACAACGTCACCATCACAGGCAACGCTTTCTCGAACATTCTGCGCAACGCGCTCACTTTCAACGCACCCGGCCAAAAGTATGTGACCGTATCGGGCAATAGCTTCAACAGAGTAGGCATCGAGCAGCAGAATGCGACCAGGGCCTGCTTGAGGTTCGACCGCGACGCCAGCAGCTTTGCCGTGGTCGGGAACTCATTCAATCTGGACGGCCTTGCGAAATCCTACTGCATGCACGGAGCGAACAAAGTCTTCTCGAACTTCCAGTTCCAGAGCAACGTGCACGGATCGAGCGCAAACCTGTATTACAACGTTCCGCCCGGCACCAATAACAACTGGCAAACGTGAGCGCGAGGGCGACGGGACCCGAGCAGTACCTCGACGAGGTGCTGCTCGCGTTTGCCGCAACTGCCCTCCGAAGGACTGGGCCGCGACAGGCTCGACCTGGTCCACAGCGACAGGTTCGACCTCAGGAGCTTCCGAGTGGCCCGATCATCCTCCCTGCGCAGCAATGCCAATAATTACAACAACTTGTGAAGTCAGCGCGGCGCTGCGGACACTCCGCCGCCCCCCCCCTTGGCGAGCCCGCTCTGGGTCGCGACGCTAATCCGGGCAGGTTTGAGTCCTTGGCCAAATACGGCCCGGCCCCGAGCGGGCGTTTACCCTTATGCGGATTGGGGCTCGGTGGTTGGGAACGGTCTTGTTCGGGTGCGCGAATTTGGCGCTCCTGGCCTGCGGGAACACAAGCAGCAATGGCGACACGCCCGCGACAGATAGCGTGCCGGCGGAAGATAGTAGCAACGGCGCAACCGGCGACACCGGCAGCGACGTGGGGGGCTCGGCGGGGTCGGGCGGGGCGGGGTCGGGCGGCGCCGGCACGGGCGGAGCGAGTACGGGCACGGGCGGCAGCATCATTACGGACGGCACGACGGGGGGCTGTGTCCCGGGTGTGCCCGCAACCTCTCAGGTGCCACGGTTGCTCAATCGAGAATACGACGCCATCGTGCACGACCTGCTCGATGTCTCCAGCGTGGACGCCATGGGCGGTGGGCCCCCTTCCTCGCTGCTCAGCCCCGACTCCGAGGGAGATATCACCAACATCGCGTGGGACGCCTACCTCGACGTGGCGGACAGGCTGGCCGCGACCGTCATGGCGGGCGAAAACCGGTCGCGCTTCATCACCTGCGATCCGGCGGAGGTGGCCACTTGCTACGAGGACACCATCCGCACGTTTGGGCGCAAGATCTTCCGCCGTCCGCTGACCACAGAAGAAGTGACGCGCTTCATGGCGCTCACCGAAGTCGACCCAGCCTGGACCTCCGAACAAGTCACCGAGGCCATCCTGTTTGCGTTCTTGGCTTCACCCTCGTTCATCATGGTGCCCGAGCTGTCCGCCGAGCTCGAGGGCAGCTCGTTCAAGCTCTCGAGCTACGAAGTGGCGACTCGGCTCTCATTGATGCTGTGGGGCAGCGTGCCTGACAGCGAACTCAACGACGCCGCCGATCAAGACTTGCTCGTCACCAGGGAGCAGATCCGCGCTCAGGCCGAGCGCATGATCGAGTCGCGCGCCAAGGCCGGAGCACGGGTTGCAGCAGCCCACGACGCCTACCTCCGTGTTTCTAACGAGAGCTGGGGCTGGTTTAGACTCCCGCACGACACGGACCTCTTCCCCAACTACACGGACGCTGCACTCGTGGCACTCCAAGGCGAAGTCGACGCTTTCTTCGAAGAGGTGGCGTACGAAGGCGGCTCGTTCGCAGACCTGTTCCTCAGCAACATGGGCTTCGTCAATCAAGACAGCGCGCCGCTTTACGGGCTCGAAGCGGCCGACTACGGCACGGAGCTGACCCGCGTCGAACTCGCGGCGACGGAGCGCCCGGGCATCCTCACGCGGGTTGGCTTCCTCAGCTCCTTCTCTCATTTCGACACTACCAGCCCCATCCTGCGCGGCAGTTTCGTGGCGAACAATATCCTCGGCGTCAACCCGGGCCCGCCCACCGCCGACGCCATACTAGTGCCGCTGCCCGAAGGCGACTACACCACTGAGCGAGAGAAGGTCGAGGCGCTCACCGCCGCGAGGGCGGACTGCATCGCGTGCCACACTCTGCTCAATCCTGCCGGATTCGTGCTCGAGAACTTCGACCCTGTCGGCAGCTGGCAAACTGTCGACCCACTGGGCGGCCCCATCGACCCGGTCGCCGACGTCAGCTTCGCCGATGGCAGCGTCAAAACCATCAGCTCACCCTTGGAACTGATGCAAGCGATTGTGGCGGACCCGACGGCTCGCCACCTCTACGCTGAGAAGCTGGTGAGCTTCTTTACGGGACGGGCCCCGAACGCTGGCGATGCCTGCGCGGTCGACGAACTCGCCACGAAGCTGGCCGACACCGGGTACAGCATGCTCGATCTGGTGGTGGACCTCACGCAGATGGATTCCTTCCGCCTGCGCACGGTTGAAAACTGAACTCAGTCGATCCCAGCGCCCGTGTGAGGGATTTCTGGCAACAGTGCTCCGGCTAGAATCAGCAGCCAGAAGAGCATTCCGATGCCACACCAGACGAAGTTCGCAAGTGTGAAGCTCGAATTCTGGCGGCCTTCGGGGTCGCCGCACGCCCGGTTGGCTGCTTTCTGGGCCGTGAACAGCGGCATGCCGGTGGCAAGCCCCAGCACGATGCTCAGCAGATCCAGCACGCCGAACGAATCGGAGGCGGCGGACACGCGATCGATGATGCGGGCTACGATCGCGAGAATGACGTACATCGTCGCGAAGGTGTCGGCGTTGAAATAGCCGCCCGACATGTTGATGCGACGAAACAGATCGTGTGTGAAGAAGATGGCGAAGATGGCGCGCGCTACCGGCCACGAGTCGTCACGTGCGGCCAACTTGGCGCTGCGAAAATGCGCATAGAACCAATACAGTTGGTAGAGGCCCATCGTGCACACGAACAGGATCGTGAACTTCGTCGGCGACACCACGTAGAACGCAGGAACCGCTAGCGACGGAGCAGGTTTGCCCAGGTCGACGTCTACGCCCGGCGGACGATAGACCTCGCTGATATCCGGTGATTGCCCCATGCCGAGCAGGATACTCCCATCGACGCTGCGCGAGCAACGCGCTGTCCGAAACTGCGCGCTCTTTTTCAGCAAGCCATGGGTCGGGTCGGGTCGATGTGGACGCTAGGATGCGCGTGCCCACACGCGAGTCTCGGCCTTCCCGAGTCACTCGCCGATCGCGAGCCACGACACGTCGACCGACCAGATGCGCGTGTTGAACCACGTCTCGGCTTCGATCGTGAAGCCCGCATCGTTAATGTCGACCGCCCGGACCTTGAGTCGCAGGTTGTCCTCGTTGCTCGCATCGACACCAACGACCGAGAGCTGGACGACGGGCGCCCGCGCAAACGCGCTCTCGAATGGCACGTAGTAACGGAAGAATCGCGGGTCTTCCGCTCCAGCTTCCAACAGCGTCCAGCCCTCGAGCTGGTGGTTGAGTGACGCCACCGAGGACAGCAGCTTGAACGGTACCAAGTTCGGCATGTGACTCCCTTGTTCGTGCTTCGAAGCCAGAGCGGATGGTGCTTGCATCGGGTCCGGGAATCGAGCGCAAATCAAACCGGCTCGCCTGGAAATCGAGAGGCTCGCGCGGCTGCCAGGGACTCGAGTCGTCGTTCTCATCGCCCCGTGTCACGACTGAAACACGGGCGAGACATTCTACTTGCGACGCAAGCGTTTCACGAGGTTCACGACCAAGAGCACGAGTCCGCCGACCACGACGCCCACGATGGCATTCGCGAGCATCGGTAGCAACGTGCCGAGCACACCCCCAACGCCAGGCACCGCAGCCGCCCCTGCGCTGAACTCGGCGATCCAATGATCGACCGCGTGGACACCGTGCGTCAAGATCCCGCCGCCTACGAGAAACATGGCCACCGTGCCGGCCACGCTCAGCGCCTTCATCAGGTACGGAGCTACCTTGATGATGCCGAGGCCGACCTTCGCACGCAGCCCGGGATCTACACCAGCCTCGCTGCGACTCAGGTACAGGCCGAGGTCGTCCAGTTTGACGATGCCGGCGACGAGCCCGTATACGCCCACGGTCATCAGCACCGACAAGCCCACCAGCACGGCTACCTGCGTCGTGAACGGCGCAGCGGCGACCGTACCGAGGGCGATCGCGACGATCTCCGCCGACAGGATGAAATCGGTGCGTACCGCGCCTTTGATCTTGTCCTTCTCGAGCGCGACTAGATCGACGGTCGGATCAAGAACCGACGCGGCCAGCTGAGCCCGGTGGGCCTCACCCTCGGCCTCTTCTTCTTGGGTGTGGTGCAGCTTGTGCGCGATCTTCTCGAACCCCTCGAAACACAGAAAGCCTCCGCCGATCATCAGCAGCGGCGTGACTCCCCACGGCGCAAATGCGCTGATCGCCAGCGCGGCAGGCACCAAGATGGCCTTGTTGAGGGCCGAACCCTTGGCCACCGCCCACACCACCGGCAGCTCGCGATCGGCGCGCACGCCAGAGACCTGTTCGGCGTTGACCGCGAGGTCGTCACCGAGCACCCCCGCGGTCTTTTTCGTGGCTAGCTTGGTGAGGACCGCGACGTCGTCCAGCACACTAGCGATGTCGTCGATCAGGGCGAGGAGGCTACTGGCGGGCACGGGGTTCCTATCGAGCCCATTTACCGGAAACCGTGCTCGGGGGGGAGTCTCTTCGCCCACCCAGCGCCCGCGGCAACCGTCCCGCGAGCCGTTCGACGCGTTACTGCGACACCTGAGGCGATCGGGCCGAACTCGGATCGACCGACGCCAGCACCATCTCAAGGCTGCTCAGCGTGTGCGGCTTGTTCAAGAAACCGATCACGTTCGGCGCGCCGAGCAACCTGGAGGCGTCCGTGGCCAAGAAGCCACTGGTGATCACCACCGGTACGTCGTCGCGCACGCCGCGGAGAGCGTCGAGGATCTGTTCGCCCGACTGCTCGGGCATCGTAAGGTCGAGCACGACCAGATCGATGGCCTCCGGCTTCTGGCTGAACAGCTCGAGACCGAGTCGGCCGCTGTCGGCCGTCACGACCCGCTGACCGAGCTCGCCCAAGAGCCTCGCCGTCACCGCGCGCACCGCCGGCTCGGCGTCGATCAGCAAAATGTTGCGAGCAGCAGGTGGCTCCGTCGACGGGGGCGGAACGCTCGCCGGTCGCGGCGTCGATTCGCGGGCCGCCGGCAACAGGATGCCGAACGAGGTCCCCGACTCGGATGTGGCCTCGATGCCGAGCCACCCCTGGTGCGCTCGCGCGATGCCCTGCGCGGCCGCAAGCCCCATGCCGCGACCCACCGCCTTCGTCGAAAAGAACGGCTCGAACAGTCGCTCACGCAGAGAGAAGGGGATACCCGACCCCGTGTCCGTCACGCTGACCTTGACGTAGTCGCCGGCGCGGAGCCCGTACTCTTCGCCCTCGCCGTCCGCGAGTCGCACCAAACCACTTTGCAAGGTCAAGACGCCGCGCCGGCCGTCCATCGCATCCAGGGCGTTCAGCACCAGATTGGTGATCACCTGCCTCAGCTTGAAGCGATCTGCGGCGATCTCGGGCAACGCGTCGGCGAGATCGAGCACCAGACGAGCCTTCGATTCGACCGTCGCGTGCAGCAGCCGGAGCGCGGTCAAAAGTTCGACGTTGGCGTCGAGCGCTTCGATCGCCAGGCTGCGATTGCCCGCGTAGGCAAGCATTTGCTTGCTCAGCTGCGCGGCTTCTTCGGCGTAGGTCACGATCTCCGAGAGGCACTGCGAGAGCATGGGCGGCGCGCCCGCTGGGACCTTACGCTGCGCCACCTCGGCGTTGCCGACCACGCCGCACAGCAGATTGTTGAAGTCGTGGGCGACCCCACCGGCCATCACCGCCAGACTTTGCAGTGATTGGCTGCGTTCGAGCTCGCGCTCGAGGTCCCTCTGGCGACGTTCGCTCACCACGCGTTCGGTCAGGTCCCGGACTACCCTGAGCTTTACCGCACCCTGCGTGTTCGGTTCTTCGAACCGTGTCTCGGTCACGAGCAAGAGCGTCGAGGCCGCATCTTTCAGGACCACTTCGTACGAGCGCGTATCTTTGCCGAAGTAGGCGCGCAGGATGCGGTCGCGACTTTCGGCGACTAGAAACTCCAGAAAGCTCTTTCCGAGCAGCTCGTCCTCGGCGACACGGAGCAGCGTGGCCAGCGCTTCGTTGGCAAAGACCACGCGGTCCTCGGCATCGAAGAGTGCCACGCCTTCGCCCAGGCTCTGCACCAAGGCGCGATGGAGGCTCTCGCTCTGACACAGCGATTCTTCACTGTGGTGCCTGAGCTCGATCTCCCGACGCAGCATCGCGTTCAGCACACGCTCACGGCGTCGCGAATCCAGGACCATGCCCAGGCCGCCCGCGAGCAGCAGCTTCGCGAGCAACGCCACGACGCCCGCAAGGATCCCGCTGTCGGGTCCCGGAAGCTCCATCGCGAAGCTGCGATCGATGACAGCGACCGTGAACACCACGACCACGGCGCCGCGCAGACCCAAGAGCGCCGCTGCCATCATGCATGGCACCACACTGAACAGGAACGCCGGGCGCCCAATAACGCCGTACAGCGGGTGGAACGAGAGCGCGTACGCCAGAACCAACAGCGCCAAGACGACACAGCGGGCCGCGACCTCGCGAAGCCCGCGTTCCACCGCGAAAGAGCCGCTGGAACCAGACATCCCACTCGGGTCATAGGCCCTATTGGCCGGTCGAGCAAGCGCTCGCGGCGCGTTTCGATCACACTCAGCCGCCGGTCGGCGCCTCGCATTCCACGCGTCTCCGAAGCACTCGAAACACTGCCCCGCCGTCTCGTTGCGGGATGCGCGGGGTCGGAGGTGCTAGATCATGCGGAGTACGCGGGGCGTCTCAGTACGAGCCGGTGCCGAGTCCCTAGCCGCGACGACTTTGCCTCGAGCAAGGGCGGGCAGAGCCCCCCGCTCATTCGGCCCAGCCTCAGGCGCGATACTCCGGCGTGCCTGGGGCGCGATAGCGATCGAGTGGGCTCCGCAGACCGTCGCTCCCGTAGTAGCGACCATTGCCTTCGGGCTCACCGAAGAGCAGGAACAGCGCCGCACGCGCGCCCTCGCTCGGCGACTTCATGCCGAGCTCTGCCGGCGTTTTCCCTTGCGACGCGGCGTACCCGCGCGTCATGTCGGTCTCGATGAAACCGGGGGTGCACGCGTTGATACGGAGCCGCGGCTGCTCGCGCGCCAAACACAGCGTGTAGGCATTGCTGCAGGCTTTCGAGAGGCCGTAGGCGTTGCCGTCGCCCAGACCCAGGGCGGAGAACGCCGCTGATCCGCCGTCGACCGCCAGGCACTCGGCCATGAAAACAGCGAGGCTCGCCCATTCGATGCCGGGGTCGGTGAGGAAGCGTTGGCGCTCGGGGCTCGTGCTCGCGACGAAGCTCGGACCCGCCGCGGACGTGATGTTCACGATGCGGCCGCCGTCGGGATCGAGCAGCGGCAGCAGCGCTTCGCAGACTCGTCGCACGCCGAAGGTGTTGACGTCGAACACGCTCGCGAGTGTCGCCTTGCCGCCGGCAATGCCGGCGTTGTTGACGATGCCGTACAAGGATGCGTTCTCGGTGAGGCACAGCTCTCGAATCCGGTTGCTGGCCGCTCGCACGGACGCGTCGCTCGCGACGTCGAGCTCGATGACTGTGATCCGCTCGGCCCAGAGCGGCTGTGCGCTGATGAGAGCGTGGCGGGCGGCTTGCCCGCGTCCCACGTCGCGGGCGCCGAGGAACACGAAGGTATCGTCGTGCTCACTGAGGATCGCCGTGACGATCGCGAGCCCAATACCCTTGTTGCCTCCGGTAACCAGAATTCTGCGCATGCTTCGGCTCCTCGTGTCGGGGTGCTATCACATATCAAGCAGGCCGGGCCGCGCAAGCTGGCTCACTCGCAGTCGGAGCTTACCGTCACGCCATTCGCAGCCAGCTGGGCCAAATTGTCGGCCTGCGCCGCACAGTCGACCGCGGTGGCAACGATGTAGAGATCCACCAGGGACTCTGCGGTGAGCAGCGGCTCGAGGTCGGACACCTGAGAGCCGCTGAGCCAGAGCGTCTCGACCGTCGGGTGGCCGGCGAAGACGGACACGTCGCTCACCAGGGTGTCGGTAGCCACGAAGTACTCGAGGTAGTTCGCTTGTTCGAGACCCGCCAGCGAAGCCAGGTTGGTGTTGTTCGCGAGGATCAGCCACTGCAAGCGCTCGAGCCGCTCTAGGGGCGCCAGCGAATCGATGTCCTGACCGCTGAGGTCGAGACTGGTCAGCCCAACGAGGTCGCGGAGCGGGGTAGTGTCCGTGACTCGTTCGGGGACGAGGCAGCTCGAGTCATTGCCCACGTTGAGCGAAGTCAGGTTGATGAGCGAGGCGACCGGCGCAAGATCGGTGATGAAGTTGCAGGCGAGATCCAGCTCGGTCAGGCGCGGCAACGCTGCAAAGGGCGTGAGATCCGTCAGGCCGACCTCGTACATCGTCACCCAACTGAGCGAGGTCATACATTCGATGCCCGTGAGATCGGCGATCGGCGTGTCGGAAATCGACATACTGGTCACGCTCGCGATCGCCTCGGCCGTGATCGGTGCGCCTTCGTCGATCAACGCGGCACTGCGTACGGCGCTCGCGAATGCTGGATCGGGGAATTCGATTTCGCCGACGCAGGCGATTTCGCAGTGCACCCCGCCGAAGCCGGCGGGGCAGCTACACAAGTAGCGATCACCGATGCTGGGGTGGCAGGTGCCACCGTTCTCGCAGGGCGACTCGGCGCACGGGCTGGTGGACAAGCACCACCAACCGTCGCCAGAGTACCCCTCGGTGCATTCGCAGAAGCCCGTGCCTTCGTCGCAGACTGCGCCCGGCACGCAAGCCTGTTCCCCGCAAAACTCGAGATCCGGAAGCTCGCCCCCCGTGCCTCCGCTGCCGCCACCAGCCGTAGTGCTCGACCCGCTGGTGCCGCCCGTGGAGCTGGTGCTGCTCGTGCCGTCAGTGGCAGTGGAGCTGGTGCCGGTCGTAGTGTCACTACCCGCGCCGCCGACCGAGCCAGCGTCGCTGGTGACGCTGCTCACCGCGCCTGTGGTCTGGGTGCCCGCCGTCGTCGCAGTCACCGTCGTGCTCGCGCCGCCGCTGCCGCCCGCGTCGTTGCCCGAAGCATCGCTGGTAGCCGAGGTACCTCCGCCACCGGTTCCGCTCGTGTTCGAAGAGTGCTCCGCTGATCCACACCCTGCGAGACTGAGCAAGGCCGCACAGTAGAACTGGGCGAGGCGGTCGATCGATAAGCCGTGCATGTGCATTGGGGGCCCCTCCCTGGGGTCGCTCGAAAGCTGCCACGCCTCGGGTCCCACACCAGAGACGTTTGCGGAATGGTGCGTGATACGCTCGCCTCGGTCAAAGCTTCCGCGACGCGGCGGCCAAAATCTTTACGGCAGCGGAGGAGCCGGCGGCTTGACCTTCGCGACGGGGCGCCTGACGATGCGCCCGATGCAGCATCTTCTGATCGTGGGAGCCAGTCGTGGGCTTGGCGAGGCCCTGGTGCGGCTCGCTCTCGAACGCGGGGCTCAGGTGACTGCGGTGGTGCGTTCGCGCGAAGCGCTGACGCGTCTCGAGGCCACCTCGTCACGGCTCGCAGTCCTCACCGCGGACGTTCGCTCCGAGAGCGAGCTCAGGCAGGCGGCGGAGCGCATGGTGTCCCAGGTCGATGCCATCGTGTACAACGCAGCCGTGCACCTGGAGCACGACCGGCGCGACATCGAAGACTGCGACCCGGAAGCACTCCTGAACACTTTCGACGTGAACGCGACGGGCGCGGTCCGCACGCTGAAGTGGTTTCGACGCTGTTTGAGGCCAGCTGGCGCGTTGGTCTTCATCTCGTCGGAAGCGGGCGGAATTTCCGACGCCTGGCGCACCAGCGAGTACGGCTACTGCATGTCGAAGGCCGCTCTCAACATGTTCGCCAAGCTCATCGCCAACCGCGAGGCTGCGCAGGGCAACGGCGTGAAGGTGTTTGCATTGCACCCGGGCTGGGTGCGCACCGACATGGGCGGCCAAAACGCCGAGCTTGCACCTGACGAATCGGCAGCGGCCGTGCTCGACACGATCGCGCGCTGTTTCGACACCCCTGGTCCCACCTTCGTCGATCGGTTCGGAGCGCCTATGAACTGGTGAGGGCGCAACGGCGACCATCCGCGGGCCACTGCGCAGCGCGCGGCGCTCAGTTCAGATGCGGCGCCGCCTGCCGCGCGATGGGGCGGCTCAGAGGGCCTGCGTGATGGTGGACGAGTCGCCAGCTGCCGGCTTCGAGCACGAAGACGTTGGTCGCCGCCAGGTGCGCCGGGTTGTCACCGGAGCTCTCGTAGCACAGGACGAGCGCCGCCTCGCCCAAGATCTGGACACGCGCTTCGCTGCACGTCATCGGTGCAGGCGGCGGCTGTTCGAGAATGCGCGCCCAGCTCTCCAGCACCTTCTGACGCCCCGTCAGCGCCGGCATGCCTGGATGGAGGCACGACAACGGAGCTTCGCTCGCCCAGACTGCTTGCATGGACGCCAAGTCCCCCTTGGTGAACGCCTGGTAGAAGCTTGCGTTGGCCGCGAGGATCTCCGCCTCGACTTTGGCCCGCTCCGTGATGTCGCTGCTCGCCGCCATCGGGCCGAGTCTCGCACACAAACTATGGGAGCGTCGTGTGGCATTGGGTCGCACGGCACGCCCGACCGCTGGCGGGTGCACCCCAAGCCCTGCCGCCACGCCGCAAAGCGAGCGGTAAGATCAACTCAGAAAAGAGGTCGCAGACTTCGTGTCGACCTGGTGCTCGACCCAGCACAGGTTCGGCTAGCGGTTTTGCTTCTCGAACTCGGTCGGTTCTCGTCGGAATCGCGGCTCACTGTTGATGCGCGCTCGGGCGGCTGCCTCGGAGAGGCCTTGCTCGAGCAGCATGCCCAACAGGCGGCGGAACCTTGCATCTTCTTGCTCTGAACGGTTCTCTGTTTCCTGGGGTGTCCCGTTGGCTGATTGCTGCACTACTGTCCTCGTTGTTAGATATTGGGGGGCCGGGCGGTTGGGGGGCGGAGCGAGTCCGCCGCTAGGTAAGCTCCGTCAAGGGGCCCCTACGCTGGACCTTTAGCACCAACGTCCAGGCATCGGTATCTAGATTGTTTCGTGACGCGAGCATGCTGCGCAGCGCAATCCGTGCGCGAGCTCGCTGCCCCCGCAAGAACAGCCTCGATCACGCGAAAAGGCCGCGCAAATGACATCTCCAGCGCTCTTTTTCAGTACCCGTTGACGAGCGCCAATTGCGGAAGCAAGAAGGGCGCGGTCCTGAAGCACGCCGGATGTGGGGCACCATCGCACGTCCGCGGCAGACTTGCACATGCGCCCACGGCGCCTTCACCGAACTCGGCGACGCCCTTGCTGCCACGCCGGAACCGTTGCGACGCGACGCGCAAACGCGTGGCGAAGCCAAGGTGACAAGCGGACGCCTCGTTGGTGCGCAGACACACGGATCTGAAAATCGCTATCTCGCCCTGCTCTCGCAGAGCACTCACGTGCGTCGTGGGGCGCTCGCCTGCGGATACCCAAACCAGCAGCGCATGTGGGCGCGCGCGATGAAGCCACCCCCGCCCGCGGTGTCTACTCGAGTTGACACACGCTAAGATCCTCGCTCGTTACAGCCTACATCCTGCGGGAGGTGCGCGCGTCTCGCGCTCGCTGCGGTCGCGAACGGATCCATGGCGCGAATTACCGTGGCAAAGAGCACGCAGGATTGGTACGAGTGTGGGCTAGGTGCTTTGGGGTTCGTGTGACCCGTTCGGGAGAACCCCAGGAACACCGACGACCGCGAATGGGAGCCTCTTCGCGGTCGTTTTTTTGGGGCTTAGCGAGTCATGAAGCGCTCGAACGTCACGGGCGCTCAGCGATCCGCGTAGTTGGTGTCGAGCCACTCGCGATACGCGCCGCTGCGGACTCGATCGACCCAAGCCCGGTGATGCGCGTACCACGCAACGGTTTGTCGCAAGCCGGCTTCGACGTCACGCGAGGGTGCAAAGCCGAGCTCTCGCTCGATCTTACCGGCGTCGATGGCGTAGCGCTCGTCGTGCCCAGGGCGGTCTTTGACGAATCGCACCAGCGACTCGAGCTCCGGCACGGGGCGGCCCGTTTCTTCCGCAACGGCTCGAATCAGCAGCCGCACCACCTCGAGATTCGTGCGCTCCGCGTAGCCACCCACGTTGTAGGTCTCACCTGAGCGCCCAGCGCGAACGATCGACCAGATTGCCTCAGCGTGGTCGTCGACGTGAAGCCAGTCGCGGATGTTGGAGCCGTCTCCGTAAATGGGGAGCGGTTCGTTCTCGAGCAGATTGAGAGTCATCAGCGGTATCAGTTTTTCGGGGAACTGATAGGGCCCGTAGTTGTTGCTACAATTGGAGACGGTCACCGAAAGACCATAGGTGTGTGCGTACGCGCGCACGAGATGGTCCGAGGCCGCCTTGGACGCCGCGTAAGGAGAGCTCGGTGCGTAGGCGGTATCCTCGCGAAACGACCCGGTGGGGCCCAGCGAGCCGTAAACCTCGTCGGTCGACACGTGGTGAAAGTGGATCCGCGAGTGCTCTTTGAGGAGTTCGAGCAAATTGAAGGTTCCGACGATGTTCGTCTCGACGAAGGCACCGGGCGCCACGATGCTGCGATCGACGTGGGACTCTGCAGCGAAATGCACGATACCATCCACGGCGTGCCGCTGTATCACGGAGCGGACGCTGTCAGAATCGCGAATGTCGGCGTGCACGAATACGTAGCGCGCTGGGTCGACCGCCCCTGCGAGGTTCTCGGGGTTTCCGGCGTAGGTGAGCGCGTCGAGATTGACGACCTTGCCGGCGTAGCCCAATTCCGAAAAGAGCCCGCGGATGAAGGCGGACCCGATGAAGCCCGAGCCGCCCGTGACGAGCAGCGACGAGAAACTGCGCGCCGCTGTCATGCCAGTCCTCCGCGCCTCGAGTCACCGTTGCTCACGCTACTCACCTCGTAGGATCGATGCGAGGTAGCTGCCGTACACGCTGTTCGCGTGCTGCGCGCTGAGCCGTTCGAGCTGTTCGGCGCTGATGAAGCGCTCGCGAAAGGCCACCTCTTCGAGGCATGCGATCTGCATACCCTGTCGCGTTTGCAACGCGTGCACGAACTGCGAGGCTTCGAGCAAGCTCGATGGCGTGCCCGTATCGAGCCATGCGACACCGCGCCCCAAAACCTCGACACGCGCCTTGCCTCGCTCGGCGTAGCTGCGATTCAGATCGGTGATCTCGAGCTCGCCTCGCGCGGAGGGTCGGAGGGTACGAGCGACTGCGCTGGCGTCGCCGTCGTAGAAGTACAAGCCCGTGACCGCCATGTGTGAGCGTGGCCGCTCCGGTTTTTCTTCGAGCGAGAGGATTTCACCTTGGCGCCCGAGCTCGACCACGCCGTAGCGCTGGGGGTCATCGACGCGATGGCCGAAGAGTGTGCAGCCATCGAGCCGCTTCACCGACTGTTTGAGCAGCGCCGACAGGCCCGCGCCATAAAACAGGTTGTCGCCCAAGACGAGGCCACACGGCTGCCCTGCGAGGAACGCTTCGCCGATCAACAAGGCGTCGGCCAGACCATTGGGGGAGGGTTGCTCGGCAAACGCGAAGTTCATGCCCAGGCCTTCCCCGTTGCCGAGCAACCGCTCGAATAGGGGCAAATCGGCGGGGGTGGCAATCAACAGCACATCGCGAATCCCTGCCAGCATCAGTACGGACAGGGGGTAGTAGATCATCGGTTTGTCGTAGACGGGCAAGAGCTGCTTGCAAACAGCTCGGGTCATCGGCGACAGCCGCGTTCCACTACCACCTGCCAGGACGATCCCTTTCATCGCGCTCGGTGCACAGTATAGCAAACCCGCTGCCGTGTAACGGCGTTGAACGAGCGCGCGAGAAAGGGCCCCTTACGACGCCAGCCTCGCTGGGTGGCGGGGCGCGTACTCGAGCAGGAGCACGCCGTCGCCCACCTCGGAGTAGCTCCGCAAGCGCCAGTGTAGATTCGGGTATCCTCGATAGATGGGTTGGGTGCCACTCGATCCCAGAATTTCCGGGAAAACCAGCAACCGTAGTCGGTCTACCAGGCCGAGATCCAACAGCTGCCGCACGAGAGACAGGCTCCCGAGCGTCCGGATCTCGCCGGCGCTGCGCGCGAGGGCACGGATCTCTTCAGCGAGCGGTCGCGCTGCCAGGCGCGCGTTGGTCCAGCCCAAGGGCCCGCTGAGAGTCGTCGAGAACACCAGCTTCGGATGGGCGTTCATGGGGCCCGCCTGCGGCTCCTTGGACGCCATCCAGTAGTCGGCCATGGCCGTGTAGGTCTTGCGCCCCATCACTAACGTCTGAGGTTCGACGAGCACGCTCTGCAGGTAGCCGAGGAGGCGCGCCTCGAAATGTTCGAAGAGCCAGCGCTGACCCTCTTGCCCGCGCGACGCGTACCCATCCAACGAAACGAAAAAGTCTGCTGTCAATCTACTCATGGTTGTGCCTTTCACGCGCCGAGCGCGCTTTGAGGGTGGTCCCAACCGGGACTCAGACCTACCAGTTGCGGTAGCCGTTCGTGCGGCACGGCAACCCGAGCTCGCCGCAGATTTCGCGCAGCGCCTCGGGGCTGTGCAGGTGGGTGCCGATCTTGGTGATGCGATCACCGTCGCCACCGGCGCCGCCTTCCCAGTCCAAGCGAGTGAACGATCGCACGGCCTCGCCGCTCTCGTGCTGAAAGTACGCGAGCACCAGCGGGGTACCCCTGAGCACGACCGCCTCGAAGCGGGGCGGCACGAGCAGCAAGTCGCCGCGCTGAGCCTCGGCGATGCCCGCGGCGACCGCCTGCTCTGGCGCAAACATGAGTCCGCCCAAGGCGCGCTTGGCGGCCTCTTTGCCGAAGCCGCGGAAGGTACCCGCCAACTCGACCTCGGTCGTGTCCAGCAAGAGCCCCATGAGCCGCTCCAGATCGTGCGCGTTGAAGGCTCTACAAAACTCGTCGAGCACGCCGGGACACGGCGTCCGCGCGGGCTCTCCCGCAGCCGTGTCCTCGGAGTGCTTCAGTTTCTCGCGCCCGCGGTGCAGCGCAGCCTTGACGGCGCCGACACTGGTAGAAAGCACCTCGGCCGTTTCCTCCAAGCTGAAGTCGAACGCTTCCTTCAGCACGACCGCGGCGCGCTCTTTGGGCGCGAGCTGCCCCACGAGCGAGCCTCCCGCCTCCCGCACGGCGCGCGGATTCGCGTCCACGGAGACCGGCTCTGGAGGTACAGCCGTCAGATCTTCGCGCCGACGCTTGACCTGATTCAGCCAGTGATTCGACGCCACGCGAAACAACCAGGCGCGCGGATTGTCGGGCGGGCTTGGGCTCGTGCCGAGACTCACGAACGCTCGCACCAGGGAGTCTTGCACCAGATCTTCGGCGTCCCACGGCGAGTGCGTCAGCGTGCGACAGTAGCGATACAGCTCCGGGCGCACGGGCTCGAACTCTTCAGTGAACCTGCGCCACGGCTCGCGCACGGCCTGCTGCAGCGAGGGTTCAGTCTCGGATCTAGTGGGGTCGGTCATGCTGCATGGACAATCGGCGCCCCCAAAAGGATACGCCGGACCATGAACAAAACAGCACGCGGGCTCCCAGTCGTACTGGAAGCCCGCGAAAAGAGTGCCCTCCACGCGGCACCGACAGCGTGGCCGGTGCCCTCGTGGCGGTCGAACAGGCCTTCGAGCTTACTCGATGGTGAACTCACCCACCGTGCGCACCTCGCCACCAGCCTGGTCAGCCGTGAACGAACCAGTGAAGGTCTCCTGAACCTCGCCCTCCACGGTGACGGTTACGGTGTAGTTCACCGTCGCCTCCACGCACGCCTGGTAATAGTCTACTCCAACGAGGTACCTGCCCGTCGGCGCATCAGCGGAATAGAAAATGTTCTCGATGTTGACGCCGTCCACGGGACTGCATTCGGGGTTCGAATCGAGATCGAGCTCGCCACCGGCAGCCGACGTGGGGTTATCGAAGGAGATCTGCTCGCCGTCGTCACCGGGCTCCAGCAGGTACAGGTCGAGATCGGTGCCCTGATCGAAGGACAGAGTGACCTTGAGGTCACCCGTACCGGTTTTGACCAGCTCGGAGTCGAAGTCCCTGGTCAGCCCGGCGTCTCCATCGCTGTCGAGGGGAGTGATCGAGATGATGACCGTGTCACCGTCGGCGTCGTCGGGGACCGTGAAGGTGATGTCGAACACGCCGTCGTCGTTCGGCGTCGCCGTCACGTTTTCGCCGGCTTCGCCATTGACCGCGACCGAGAAGGTCTGCTCGTCGTCGGCACCCGGGATGGTCGCCTGGATGGTGAAGGTGCCGCCATTGGTCACCGTCTCGGGCCCGGCGAGCTCGTTGATCTCCTCGCCGTCGTAGCCGTCGGTGGAGCCGCCTGCCGCACCGGCAGTGCCCGCTTCGTTACCGTCGCCTGCTCCGCCAGCTGTGCCGCCGGAAGAAGTGCCGCCGGTGGCAGCGGTGGTGCTGCTGGTGGTCGTGGTCGGGTCACCCGCGCTGCCGCCGTTGCCGCCGCCATTGCCGCCGGTGCCGCCGTCACCGCCGGTGCCACCGCTGTTGGAGGTGGTGGTAGTTCCGGTCGAGGTGGTGGTCGTAGCGCCGTCATCGTCGTCGTTCTCGGTCGTGCAGGCG
>Ga0315910_10000751_pt1 | contig 31284 bp, 26 predicted proteins | sample EdamamesoilMG_FD_204470 | JGI IMG/M metagenome (GOLD analysis project Ga0315910, IMG submission 204470) | Garden soil microbial communities collected in Santa Monica, California, United States - Edamame soil | ecosystem: Environmental > Terrestrial > Soil > Garden | place: USA: California... | reverse complement strand
AGTGTTGGAGAGGCAGTCCGAATCACTACAAGCACGGCCAAATCTTGGCAGCAGAGTTATGCAGCGTGCTCTGGCACAGATTTGGTAATTCCTCCGACTGTAAACGCCGGCCTCCCTTCTGCTTTTATTATTCTTGGCGCATTTAGATTTTCAATTGATGGAATCGCTGGAACACAATGGACGGTTGAAATATCAGACGATTTGGTTAACTGGATCCTGGCGGACACAATAATTTTGTCGACGTGTTCGCAGCCGCATTTCTATAGCGATGAGTCTCTGACCAGTTCTGACACACACCGATTTTACCGGCTGAAAGGGAATGGTGTCTGTTCGCGTGTGGTTGGCTTCAGCAAAACAGAGGTTCCGGCCGAAAGCCACAAACTCGTTGCGAACCAGTTTGAAGGCGCGACAACGCTTGCTGGGTGGTTTGGGGGCGAATACGCGAACTTGCCAGATGGGACTGTAGTGAGCAAGTGGACCACTTCAGGGTTCGTTAATTATTCTTGGGACGCTCCAGGAGCCGAATGGTCCAACAATGGTGACGGCGTTTCGTTAGCTCATGGCGAAGGTGTGTTTATCCACAACGTAGACAGTAATCCGATGACGGTGGGGTTTGCAGGCTTGGTCAAGGTGGGTGCTTTGGCCAACACCGTCCCGGTGATCACCCCTGGCAATCCCGTGGTACTCGCTTCGAAGATTCCCAAGGCGGGCGGGATTTCAACCGTTCTCAACTATAACCCAGGCATTGGTGACATGATCCACACCTATGATGCCAACGGCTATCACTCCTTCACGTGGGGTTATAATGACGATGATGTCCTGGTGTGGTCGCCCTCCGAGCCGGTCTTGAAAGTCGGCGAGGCCGTTCGGATTACTACCAGCACGGCCAAAACTTGGTCACAGTCGTTGACGATAAGTTGTCAGTGACATTTGTTACCGACTTTAAGCGACTGAAGTCTTATCAGTCGTCTACAGTTCAAGGCATAGATAATTAGGCTGAGACTCAAATCTCAACCCGACAGGCAGTCGAGAAGTTAGAAACCAGCCAACAAGCAGCGGCTCATTCGAGCCGCTGCTTTTTGTCTGTAAATCGCCTGGGGGTTTCATTCATGCTCTCAAGCCATGATGACCTTGCTCGTCGGCACGAATCGTCCGGATAGCAACACGCGCAAAGTCGCGCGCCACATCGAGGAGATTTACGCCGGCTTGAAAGTCCCGCTCCGCGTGCTTGATCTCGCGCAACTGCCACCGGAGATTTTTTTGCCCAGTTCGTACGGTGAGAAACCGAAATCGTTCAAGCCCTTCAGTGATGGCGTGCTGCAGGCGACCGGTTTGCACGTCATCACCCCGGAATACAACGGTGGCATGCCCGGCGTGCTCAAGTATTTCATCGACATGCTCAAGTTCCCCGAGAGCTTCGAGCGGCGGCCAGTGTGTTTCACCGGCGTGGCGGCGGGCATCTGGGGTGCGTTGCGACCAGTCGAACAGTTGCAGGCCATCTTCAGTTATCGCAACGCCTACATCTACCCGGAGCGCGTGTTCCTGCCCGGCATCGGCAAATTGCTCGATGCCAGTGGCCGGCTCACTGATGCGGATTTGCTCAAACGATTGCAGGCGCAGGCGGAAGGCTTCACGGGCTTTGTGGAAAAACTTCAAGGCGTAAAACTGCGCGGTGCGTGACTCATGTCCCGACGCAGAACTCGAAATCCGGAACTTGGAACTGATAAAGTCCGCCAGCTCGCCCCTGCCCTGCTGACCTGGTTCGCAGCAAATGCCCGCGATCTCCCGTGGCGGCGCACGCGCGATCCCTACGCCATCTGGGTCTCGGAGATCATGCTCCAGCAGACGCAGGTGAAGACGGTGATCCCGTATTGGGAACGCTGGCTGCGTGAACTGCCCACGATTCAATCCGCCGCCAAAGCCTCGCCCCCAAAACTGCACAAACTCTGGGAAGGGCTCGGCTACTACACCCGCGTGCGCAATCTCCAGACGGCAACGCAACAGATCGTCGCGCAACACGACGGCAGGTTTCCGGAAAACTTTGACGACATTCTCGCACTTCCCGGAATCGGCCGTTACACCGCTGGAGCGATTGCGAGCATCGCCTTCAACCAGCCACGCCCGATCCTCGACGGCAACGTCATCCGCGTGCTGACACGCGTCTTTGGAATCACCACAGACCCCCGCGAAAAGAAAACGAGCACCCAGCTCTGGCAACTGGCGGAGGAATTGGTTGATCACGCATCCCACATCGCGCAGCAAGCATCTGCTTGTTCTCACCTGAATCAATCACTGATGGAACTTGGCGCGCTCATCTGCACGCCGCGATCGCCGCAATGTAATGCGTGCCCCGTGAGCAAGCTATGTGTCGCCCGGACAAAGAACTTGCAGGAGCAGCTTCCGAATCTTGGCAAACGCACCGAAGCCACGAAACGTCGTTTCATCGCCTTCGTCGTCGAGCGCGGGGGAAAATTCCTCGTCCGGCAACGCCCGGCTGGCGTAGTCAATGCCCACTTGTGGGAATTTCCAAATGTTGAAGCGGGAGCGCAGGTTTCCGACCCGCAGCACTCCGCTGCGAAGGAACTTGGGCTAAAGCCAACCGGCAACAAACCAATGCGCTCCATCAAGCACTCCATCACCCGTTACCGCATCACGCTCGAAGTCTGGACTGCGGAAATCAACGGCAAAGCGTCAGTCGCAGGCGATTGGCGTAGCCTGCCAAAGCTTCACAAACTCGCCTGCACCAGCGCCCACAAAAAAATCCTCGCCAGCCTCAGCGCCCGGCACGAAGGTTAGGCCCAGCACAAACGCGCAACCAATCCAATGATCGAACGTTGGAAAAATCCTGATGGGTCGGAAACCATCGTTGTGATGGATGATCGGCCCCGACCTGGTCTGCTGCGGCGCATTGTCGGATTCTTCGGCAAGACGCTCCTCATCCTCCTGCTTAGCGCACTTCCGCTTTGGCTTCTGACCAAGGGCATCGCCGGGCTGGCGACTGGAAAATTGCGCATGTGGTCGCGAACGCGAGGAACCGTCACCTATTATGGCTACGAAGCTCTTGGCTGGTCCTGGATGTTAATCGGATTTGCCATCGGATCTGTTCCATTTGTCTTCCGGGAAGAACTGGCTGGCTGGATCAAGTGGGTGCTGGGATCGGTTGCCGCTGTTTGCTTTGGTGCAGGAGTGTATCACTTGCTCAAGGCCGCTTAACTCAGTTCCGCCGCTTCGGTTCATCCTTTCTCCTTTTCACTGCATCGCCTTTTCCTATCCTGTCCGGCGCGATGTTTTACTTCGATTACAACGCCACCGCGCCGGTCATGCGCGAGGCGCGCGAGGCCTGGCTGGACGCCACGGAAAAGATTCCGGGCAATGCGTCCAGTCCGCACGCATTCGGGCTGGCGGCTAACAAAGCACTGGCCGAGGCGCGGGAAAAGCTGGCGCACTTCATGGGTTGCTCGCCGGCGGATATCATCTGGACGAGCGGCGCCACCGAGGCGAACAACATGGCGCTTCACCATTTTGCCCACACGCTCGACGCCAACGCCGAGGTCTGGATCAGCGCCATCGAGCATCCGTGCGTGCATGATTCCTCCAAGCATTATTTCGGCAGGCGCGTGAAGACCATCCCGGTCACGCACGATGGCACGGTGGACGTGGATTGGTTCACGCAGGAGATGGCAGACACACGGCCCGGGCTCGTCGCCGTGATGTGCGCAAACAACGAAACGGGTGTCATCCAGCCGTGGCGCGAATTACTCGCCATCTGCCAGGCGTACGAAGTGCCGTTCTTCACCGACGCCGTGCAATGGCTCGGCAAGATGCCCGCGATGGGATTGGGCGAGTGCGATTACGCGGCCGGCGCGGCACACAAGTTCGGCGGCCCGCGCGGCGTGGGTTTTCTCAAGATTCCCCACAAGCACAAGGTCAATTCGCTGCTTTACGGCGGCAAACAGGAACGCGGCCAACGCGCTGGTACGGAGAATGTGCCGATCATCCTCGCGATGATCGCCGCACTGGAAGTGCGCGAAAAGCAACTGGCCAACGGCGATCATGAAACGCGCGCGGTGTGGAAGGAGAAATTTGAAAAACTCCTCGTCCGCCAGGTTCACGGGGTGAAAGTCGTCGGCGCGAGTGCGCCGCGACTCTGGAACACCACCAGCGCGTTGATGCCCGAAGGCGGTCAGCAACGCTGGGTCACGCGGCTCGACAAGGCGGGCTTTGCCGTCAGCACCGGCAGCGCGTGCACCACGGGCAAGGAAGAGCCCTCGCACGTGTTGAGCGCGATGGGTTTCAAAGCCGGGCAGGTGACACAGGTGCTGCGTTTCAGCAGCGGTTGGGAAACCACCGCAGCAGATTGGGAAGAGCTTGAAAAGGGCATCGTGAAAGTTTACGCCGAGGTGCACGGATCGAAGTAAACGCTTCGCTTCTAAAGGATGAAATTTGAATTTCATCGCCGCCTGAGCTATTCGGAATTAAGGCGATCACTTCCGCGGCGCTTCCATTTGCAAATCACCAAGACCGAGTTTCATCACGATAATATTGCGCTGATTGTTTTCCATCAGAACAAGGTAATCCTCTCCAACCTAGTGCAACGGGCTTTGGCAAGCACCGACGAAGTGACTGAACCGCATCGAATCGCTGCCGGCTATTCTTTTACCATCGAGGCTGCACAAGCATTGATTGTCCGGAGGTTTCGAATCCTGGCCGAGCGCGATTCTTACTGGACAGACACCAGGTTCAAATCACTCACGGCTGCAATTCCAAACATTTGGACGCTTTCGCCCGAGGATCGTCATCGTCGGTTCGTTGAAGAAATCCAACCCACGCTTGATAACCTTGCAGCGGCGATTTGCGAAGCGTCGGCAAGGGAAGATGATGTTTTGGCTGAGTCACGCCGGGAAGAATTACTGGCTTTCTATCACGATACCGTCGGCAGGGGTTATTGGCATCCGGCATTAACGGAGGCCGCCGCCGATTACACAGAAGATGCAGTGGCCTCGGTGAAACTATACCGACTCGCTTTGCGCCAAGCCCACGAATTGGGCGACGATACACAGACGATACTTATTTGGATGGCGGAGCGACTTTTTGAGTCAGGCAAGCGGGATGAAGCCGAAACATGCTTGCGGGACGGGCGCGCTGAAGCAGCAGCTAAGAATGACGACGGATCCGTCCGACACGCAGATGATATCGCCAGGGAGTTTAGTGCGTGATTATCTGCCAACTCGTTGAACACTTGCCGGTCCGCTGGAGTCAGAGTTAGAGTCAGGCAACACCTAACCAAAGACCGATTATGATGACTCGCCGTCAAGCAATTAAGACGACCGCCCTCGCCACCGCCGTTGCCGCGACCGCTCCGCAAACCTTTTCCCAAGGTCAGCCGCCGCTGGTGACAGGCCAGCCGCTGATCACCACTTCGTCACCCGCTTCCGCATATCCCTTTGTCTTGCCGCCGTTGCCTTATGCGGTGGACGCGTTGGAGCCGCACATTGACGCACAGACGATGGAGATTCACCACGGCCGCCATCACAAGGCTTATGTGGACAATCTCAACAAGGCACTTGCGAGCTGGCCCGAGTATTCCACTCTCAAATACCACGGCAACCTGGAGCAAAACCTTCGAGCATTGGATTCCTTTCCTGAAAACATCCGGACTGCCGTGCGCAACAACGGCGGTGGGCATTACAATCACTCATTGTTCTGGCAGATGATGAAGAAAAACGGCGGCGGCGAACCCAAGGCCGAACTGGCCAAAGCCGTTGAGTCCAGTTTCGGGAACTTTTCGGATTTCAAGACCAAGTTCGGTGAAGCTGCGGCAAAAGTTTTTGGCAGCGGTTGGGCTTGGCTGATCGTGACTCCGGACAAGCGCCTCGAAATCGTCGCCCGCCCAAACCAAGATACACCTATCAGCGGAACCCTGAACGAATCGAGGATTGAACGGCCACGTACTGAAATCCTCCTCGGCCTCGACGTGTGGGAACATGCGTACTACCTGAAATACCAGAACAAGCGCGCGGATTACATCGCCGCGTGGTGGAACGTGGTGAACTGGGATTTCGTGGCCGAGCGTTACGCGAAGCTGGCAAAGTAATTTCCGCCAACGCGGCAGAGGCTCACCTGTTCGGGTTTGAAAAATCCGTGTTCATCCGGGCCCGCCCGTGCTAAGAACTCGTTCATGAATAATCCCCTTTCCCGTCGTTCCGCGCTCGGCCGACTCACGTTTGGCACCGCGGCCGTGGCGATCGGTTCAAACACCCGGCACGCCGGCGCCCAGTCACCAACTGAAACTCCCGCGCCCACCAAACTCAAGGGCCGCGTCAATCACTCCGCCTGCAAATGGTGTTACGGCAAGATTCCACTCGATGACTTTTGCCACCAAGGCAAGGAGATCGGACTGGTGGCCGTGGATCTGCTCAGCCCAAAGGACCCTAAAAAGCCTGACAAGGAAGATGAGTTCGCCGTCGTCAAAAAGCACGGCCTGGTCTGCTCGATGGTCAGCAATCCGACCGTGGACGGACTTGGCGGTATCACCAGGGCGTTCAACCGCGTCGAACACCACAACAAGCTGGTGCAGGGCTATGAAGACTACATCAAGAAGACCGCCGAGGCCGGCTTCGAGCGGCTGATCTGTTTTTCCGGGAATCGGGCCGGGCTGGATGACCAGAAAGGGCTGGAGAATTGCGAGCTCGGTTTGAAGCGCATCATGGCCACGGCGGAGAGGCACAAGGTCACCATCTGCATGGAGCTGTTGAACAGCAAGCGCACGCACAAGGATTATCAGTGCGACCACACCGCGTGGGGGGTCGAACTCGTGAAACGCATCAGTTCCGATCGCTTCAAACTGCTCTACGACATCTTCCACATGCAGATCATGGATGGCGACGTGTGCGACACGATCAGGGATAATCATCAATACTTCGATCACTACCACACCGGCGGCGTACCGGGCCGGGCAGAGATCGATGATTCGCAGGAGCTGTATTATCCGCGCATCATCCAGGCGATTCTGGACACCGGTTTCAAGGGCTACGTGGCGCAGGAATTTGTGCCCAAGCGCTCCGACGTGATGGCGTCGCTGAAGCAGGGCATCCAGATTTGTGACGTGTAAGCCGGAGCACCGACTGACGGAACTCGCCGGGCTGTTTCTCAAGCTGGGCACGACCGCCTTCGGCGGTCCGGCGGCCCACATCGCGATGATGGAGGACGAGGTGGTCCGCCGTCGCAAATGGCTCACGCATGAAGAATTTCTCGATCTGATCGGGGCGGTGAATCTGATTCCCGGACCGAACTCGACCGAGCTCGCCATTCACGTTGGTCATCGGCGCGCGGGCTGGCCGGGGCTCTTCGTCGCGGGCGTTTGCTTTATTCTACCTGCGGCCGTCATCGTCTCAGTCATCGCCTGGACGTATGTGCGTTACGGCAAACTGCCCGAAGTGAATGCGCTGCTATACGGGGTAAAACCCGTCATCATTGCGATTGTGGTCCAGGCGGTGTGGTCGTTGAGCGGGACGGCGCTGAAAACCCGGACGCTGACGTTCTTCGCCCTGCTTGGAATTCTAGCCGCCTTCCTGGGGGTGAACGAACTGCTGATCCTATTCGGCACGGGCCTGGTCACACTTGGTTTGCACACCGCAACTCACGGCCAATCCAAAAAGCTGCCCGGCATTGTGCCATTCTTTGCAGCTGCTCAAGCAATTCCCGCAGCTGCGGCTACTGCTACGATAATCGCGCCCTTCAACCTCAGCTTGATGTTCTACTTCTTCCTGAAAGTCGGCGCGGTGCTGTTCGGCAGCGGTTATGTGTTGCTCGCGTTTCTGCGCGCGGATCTGGTGGAACGCTGGGGTTGGTTGACAGAAAGCCAGCTGCTCGATGCCATCGCCGTCGGCCAGTTCACGCCGGGACCGGTGTTCACCACTGCAACGTTCATCGGCTACCTGTTGAGTGGCCCGTGGGGCGCAGTGCTGGCGACGATCGGAATCTTCCTACCTGCATTCATCTTCGTCGCCCTGAGCAGTCCGCTGATCCCGAAACTCCGCGCCTCGCCCGCCGCCGGTGCGTTTCTCGATGGCGTGAATGTCGCGTCACTCGCCTTGATGGCCGTGGTGACATTCCAGCTCGGTCACGCAGCCGTCGTGGACTGGCTGACCATTCTCCTGGCGGGCGTCAGCTTTGTGCTTCTGTGGCACTGGCGGGTCAACTCCGCTTGGCTTGTGATTGCTGGAGCGATAATCGGCCTACTGCGACAGTTCGTTTGAGTAGTCTCCGGATTCGCCTGACGTCATTTCAAGCCCAGGCCTAAGGTCTCCTTGCAATACTTGATGCTGCGTTCCAATTCGCCCTTTTGATACTCCTGCTCCTCCTTCGCGTCGGCGGATCGATGAGGCGGAATGGCTTTGCCACGCTTGGCGAGCGCGAGGAAGGCGGCAAGATCAGCAGCCTTAGCCTTCGGCCAGTCTTTCCAAAACTCCGCTTGCAGATACTGAAATTCGCGGGCGAAACCGGAGATTGTTTCGATGTGCACCGGAACGTCAGGACACAGGCGAGCGAACTCGGCAAAGTAGGCTTTCAGATCCACGCAACCTTCGCCCATCGCAGTCCATTGCACCTTCGCGCCATTTTCCGATTCCCAGATCATCGAATCGCGCAAGCTGGTGGTTAGCGCATAGGGCGCAAGCGTCTTGAGATTTTCCAGTGGCGATTCCAGCGTCCAACAGGCATTGCCGGAATCCAGATTCGCGCCGACGTAATCTTTTCCCGCCGCTTCGATCAGCGACACCAACTCCCACGCCTGCATGTCCCCCGCGTGATTCTCCACGGCAATCTTCACGCCGGCATCCAGCGCGCGGCTGCGACAGGCTTTGCAGACTTTCACCGTGTCAGCGATGCGCGCCTCGATGCCACCCTCGGTCTTGCGATCTTCGGCCATGCCCAGCACCACCCGGATCACGGGTGAACCCAGCGCCTGCGCCGAGCGGATGGCCAGCGTGAGATGCTCTTCCGCGGCGCCCCACTTGTTCTTGAAGGATTTGGAAGTTGAACAAATGCTCCACGTGCCGAGGTGCAAGCCGATACCAAGATCAGCCGCCTTCTGGCGAATCTCCTGCAAGTGATCCGGCTTAAGATTTTCAAAAGCGTCGAGATCGGAAATGAGCAACGAATCCAGCTTGAGCGCTGCCGCGTAATCCAGCAGCGCAGCCGCTTTCCAGTTCATGGCCCGCACGGCAAAGTTATCGAGGCCGAGCTTGAGCTGCCTTGGTGAAGATACGGTCGCGGTTTGTCCGGCCGCGCTGGTCGCGAGGGCGAGGCCGCCCACAACCACCCCGAGGGTAGTCAGAAACTCCCGTCGTGTTTGTGAAAGGATCGAAGTAGCGGCCGATTGCATGGCGGAACTTTTAGGCCGAAGCGATTTGCTCCGCCAGCAAAATGACGAGTTTCAGCGGGGCACAAAAGTCACTCGACTTTCACCCGGTAGAACCGGCTTGGAGCGTTCGAAGCCGGATCATTCACCACAATCGGCGCGCCGGTGCCGGATTGTCGGAACAGTTCCTGCCAGACGGGAGCGTTCAAGTTCGTATTGAACTGCACGACGTAATTCGCACCGACCACCGTGGAAAAACTGAAACTCACCGCGCTAACCCCGCCGATGACCCCGCTCAACAACGGCGAAGGAGCATACAAGGCACGAACGCGATACAGCCGAAGCGCGCCGGCCGCGGTTCCGTCGACGACGGTTTCAATTCCCCCTATCCCGAAGCGGCGTTCCAGTTCGGTCCAGGCGGCTGCGTTCAGGTCGTTCTTGTATTCCACCACGTAAATCACGCCGCCGATGCTTTGGAACGTGAAGCTGAAACCACTGCTCGCTCCGCCAGCTGATTTCAACAGCGGTTGTGGAATTGTCACGGTGACGGTGGCAACTGTGCTGGTGGCTGCCCCAAACTCGTTCAGCGCCACGAGTTGGTAATCCCCAGCGTCCGCGGGCGACACGTTGGCAAAGATAAGCGCCGGCTTGGTTTGTCCCGGCGCCGGCACACCATTGCGCAGCCATTGATGTGTGAGCGGCCATCCCCCGATGGCGAGCGCGTTGAACACGGCAGGCTGTCCCGCCATCACGGTGCGACTGAACGGTGGCCGACCGATGCGCGGTGGAATTGGTGGCGCAAAGGGATCGCCGACAAGGGCGAGACTAAGATTCCCGGCAGCGGCAATAGCCAGTGCGTTGGTCAGGTAGAGCGGAGGCGTTGTCTGTGCGAAGTTGGTGGCGCCCCAGCCGTTCACCATGCGGTCCGTGCTGATTGCCAGTGAATGCGATGCTCCCGCAGCGATACTCAGCTTGTTGGAGGTGCTGCCGACAGGCGGGCCGTAAAACACGGCAGCGCCGGGGGTGTTTGTGACAATCCTGCCCGTAACCGAACCGTCGGCCAGCAACGCCATGGTTTGATTTCCACCAGCGGCTATGGCAGCGACGTTGACCGCATTGCTCAGCGCGGTTGCCTGTCCGCTGGTGTTCAGTCCCCAGCCGATGACAGTTCCATCCGCGCGCAAGGCAAGGCTGTGGCTTGTGCCGGCAGCGATCGCGATGATGTTCGTCGCATTGGGCGGGACATTGGTCTGACCGGAAGTGTTGCTGCCCCAGGCGACAACAGTTCCGTCATCTCGCAGGGCCAGTTGGTGAGTTCCGCCGGCGGCGATGGCCACGATGTTTCCATTAGTGACGTAGGCCGGCGGCACTTTGGTGCTGCTTGACCAATTGATGATTGTCCCATCAGCGCGCAGGACAAGATTGTTCGCGGTGCCGCCCGATGCACCCAGCGAAATGGCGACAAGGTCAATGGCATTCGTGGGCGGCATCGGGTCGCGAGTAGAATAACCCCACGTGGCTGGCGTGCCGTCACCACGCAAGGCCATGCAGGGCATTCCGAGGTCCACCGTGCCAGCCGCAGCGATGGCAATGACATTTGTCGCCGTGGCTGGAATCGCAGCATTGGCGAGTAACTGCTGATTGTTCGTCTGTCCCCAGATCACGACCGGCGAAACCGTGAGCGTGACATTCGTGCTGATGACGAAGCCAAGTCCGTTCGTAAAAAATGCGCGGTAGCTGCCCGTCATGCTTGAGTTGGCGCTGGCAAAAGCGAGCATGCGGTTGGTGGCGCCAGGAACATCGACGCCGTTGCGCTGCCACTGGATGGTCATCGGCTCGGAGCCCAGCAACACAACGCTCAAACTCGCGGTCTGGCCGACCGAGAACACCCGCGAGACGGGCTGCGTAAGAATGGTCGGCGCGATGGCGGTCACCGTCAGCGTGGCTACCGAACTGGTGAGAGCAGCGTAGAGATTGGTGATCACGACGTCGTAGCCACCGGCGTTAGCAGATTGGACGTTGGTCAGAGTGAGCGTCGAGTTGGTTCGACCGGGCAGGGCGGCCTGGTTGAAACGCCATTGATAGCTGAACGCGGCCGTGCCTGACACGCCCACTGTGAACGTGACATTTGTTCCTGCGGGTGCGGTCCGACTGACGGGTTGATTCGTGATGGCCAAAGGCAGTGCTGTAATTACCGCCACGACACTCGTCACGCTGCCGTATGCGTTGGCGATGATGACATCGTAGTTGCCCACTTCGTTGGTGCTGAAACTGGAGATGGTCAGCAGATTCGCGGTCGTGCCGGAAAACTTCGCGCCGACCAGGAGATTCGTGCCGTTGAGCCGCCATTGATAGTTGAGCGGGGCAGTGCCGATCGCATCGACCGCGACACTCGCCAGGCTGCCGACCACCATCGTCTGATTGGTCGGTTGCGTGACGATGACGGGTGGGAAAAGAATCGTGAGCGTGGCAATGGAACTGGTGGCTGAACCGAGAGTGTTCGCAATGACGACTTGATAACCGCCGGCGTCCGGAAGCGCCACGTTTGAAACCGTAAGGGTCGCAGCGTCCGCGCCCGAGAGGTTTCCGCCATTGCTTAAAGCAATTCCGTTCTTCCACCACTGATACGTGAACGGTTCGTCACCGATGGCAGTAAGAGTGAACACCGCGTTATTGCCCAACACCACACTCTGACTCTGCGGGCTGTTCACAATCCAAGGGACGTGTTGAAACTCAAAAGCCCCCATATCCACTACGCCATCCACGACGCGGGCGCGGCCATCTAGGTCTGCACCAAGGGTCATCGCGACGTTCGTCCCGGCGTTGCGGCAGGGAGAATTGGTTCGCAGCCGGTAATTGCCGTTCGCGGAATCAACAAACAACGGATCATCGGAAATGTTCCCTTCGCCTCCGGGAGGTGGCGACGTGCAGGAGTAAAGCCGGCTGCCGCCCCAGTAATTCGGACCGCCGTAGCCGCCGGTATTGAACATGATGATGGAATTGATGGCCGTGCCTGAAGCCAGGCCGCCACCGCTGGCGCCGCCCAGTCCGCCGTCATCCACCGAAGCATTGCCAACGACGGTGCAGTTCACCAACGTGGTGATATAAGCACCGCCGCCCCACGTGGCCGAGTTGCCGCGCAGGAGACAATTCGTGGCGTAGCCCCACATCATGCCACCGCCGCCGTAGCGCGCGCCGTTGCTGGCGACCACGCAATTCACCAGCGTGCTTTGATACGTACCGCCGCCGTCGCCAGTGCGTGTCCCTTGAATATCGCGACAGGTATTGTTGGCGATGGTGCAATTGAAAAGCGTGCCGGAATAAACGCCGCCACCATACCGGCCGGCGACGTTTCCGCTGATCACGCAGTTGGAGATCACGCTGCTCAACGACTGGCAGAGGGCGCCGGCGCCGCGTTGATTCAGACTGCTGGTATCACCCAGGTCCGTCCGGCCGCCGGTGAGGGTGAAGCCCGCCAGCACCGCACCGTTGGTGAGATACGCGCAACGCCGGCCGGAGGAAGCCCCTCCACCAGTAATCGTCGTAACGGACGGACCGTTAACGCTGATCACCGTCAGCGGCTTGTTTAGTGCAACGCGATGGCTGGCGTAGAATGGCTGGCTGCTTCCGGGCACTGACCCGCTCGCATACACGCCGTTGGTCACGAGGATTTCATCGCCAATGCCGGAGACATTGATTGCGTCCTGAATGACCGTGGCTGCCGTCACCCAATTGGTGTACGGCGGCGCCGGCGTGGGATTGTTCACGTTTACGAATCGCTGTGCCGCAAGGTTGAGTGACGCGACGGAACTCGTGACCGAACCCCAAGAGTTACTCACGACAACCGTGTAGCCACCGGCATCGGTTGCTTGCACGTTTTGAATGGCCAAAGCCGCGGTGCTTGTGCCCGTCAGTCGCCCGCCATCTGACAGCGGCGAGCCGCTGAAAAACCACTGATAAGTTAAAGGTGCGGCGCCCTTCGCCACCACTGTGAAAGTGTGGTCGCGCGTCGGAATGACATATTGGCTGGCCGGCGGGGTAAGGATGACGGGTTCGAGCCACACATTCACCGTAGCGAGGACACTGGTGACACTGCCGTAGCTGTTGCTGACGACAAGATCATAACCGCCGGCCTGGGCTGGCGTGATGCTGGAGACCATCAACTCCGGTGTGGTCGAACCGGAAATAGTGCCGCCGTCATTCAACAGCACCCCATTGTGACGCCATTGAAAAGTCAATGGTGCGGTTCCCGCCGCACCCGCCGCAATTGTCAAAGCCTGCGCCAGGTCTGCGCTTTGGTTGGTGGGCTGCAATGTGATGGTGGGCGGGAACAAGACCGTCAAGGCGGCGACCACTGAAGTGGCGCTCCCATAAGGGTTGCTGACGCGGACACGATAATCACCAACATCCGAGCCCAGCACGCCTTGGATGCCCAACGAAGGACTCGCCGCGCCGACGATGTGCGCCGAGTCGGTCAGATTCAGCCCATCCTTTTGCCATTGGTAGGACAAGGGAGTCGTACCTGTGGCGGTGATTGAAAAAATTGCATTACTGCCGACAACCACGGCCTGGCTCGTAGGCGAGGCGGTAATCTCGGGCGGTAACAAGATGGTCAATGTTGCCACCGTGCTCGTGTTCATACCGTAGGCATTGCTGACGACTGCGGAATAATTCCCCCCATCCGCCGCCACGAGATTGCTGATGGTGAGTGCGGCACTCGCCGCGCCGCTGATGCGGGCGCCATCGGTCACCGGCACCCCTTCCTTGTGCCAACGGTAATTCAACGGCGGCGTGCCTACCCCGTTGACGGTCAGCGTCACGGCCTGGCCAGCCTGGACGGATTGGTTTGTCGGTTGTAATAGGAACACCGGATCCACCACGGTGAGCATCGCCACCACGCTGGTCACGCTGCCTTGGGAATTGGTCACGACCACGCGATAGTTACCTTGATTGGATTTCAATACATGACTCAGACTCAGCGTTGGCGTACCTGCGCCAAAAACTCCGCCACCGTCCGGGATCGCGACGCCATCCTTAAGCCAGCGATAGCCGATGGGTGCAGTTCCTCCAGCAACGGCAGTGAACTCGACCGCGTTGCCGGCGTCCTTGGTTTGGGAGACGGGTTGCCGGGTGAACGCCGGCGGGCCGTTGATGGACTCGAAATACCAGGATGCACCATGAAAACTTCCCCCCTGAACGAAGCCACGCGCACGGATGGTATCCTTGTTGTTCAGTTTCAAATTCGTCAACTGCCAGCCGCCCGCCACCCGAACACCCGCTCCTAAATTAGTCCAAGTGCCGCCAGTGAGGGCTTGCTCGAAGGTAGTGCGCCAAACTTCCGGGCCGGTGCCGCCGCGCGCCCAGGTTATGGAGGAATTGTTGTGGCTCAAATTCCCGGTGGCGACCGAAGTGTTATCAAGCCGCACCAGGTTGGAACGGGGTTGACCGGCAAAATTGTAATACCAACCACCGACCAGGAACTGCCCGGTAGGTTGGATCAACAAGCTGGTTACAAGGCCGTCTCCGATTGGATCAAACGAGGTGTCAATCTGTCCATCTGGGTTGAACCGGGCAACCTTCCACGGAAGTTGCCCGCCACAGGAAAAATCGCCGCCGATCATAATCTTGCCATCTGCCTGCAAAGTCATGGCCAGCAAGGAGCCGAACAGCTCCCCCTCGAAGACGGTCGAGTCCGCGGTGCCGTTGGTGTTGAGCCGGCCGATGCGGGTGCGCGGCTGCCCACCAAGCGTGCCAAACGATCCTGCGACCAAGATCTTCGCATCTGCCTGCACGGCGATGGCCGTGACGGTGCTGTCAGCGCCCGGGTTGAAAGTTCCGTCCACCGTGCCGTCGACATTCAGCCTGGCCAGGTGATTTCGCGGTTGCCCGCCGATCATCGTGAAATCACCGCCGACCAAAATCCGGCCGTCCGGCTGGAGCGTCAGGCAATAAACATAACCATTTGCTCCAGGATTGAACGCGTTGTCGAGTGTGCCGTCCGCATTGAATCTCGCAATCTGGTTGCGTGCCTGTCCATTGACCCAGTTGAAGTAGCCGCCCGCCAGAATTTTGCCGTCGGCTTGCAGCGCCAAAGCCGCCACCTGTTCGTTCAGCTCCGGGTTGAATCCGCCGTCCGGCGTCCCATCCGGCAACAGCCGGGCGAGTTTCGCGTGTGGCTGCCCGCCCACCGAGTTGAAGTAGCCACCCAGCAGAATTTTTTCATCCGGCTGCAACGCAACGCAGTTCACAATGTAATCCACCTGGGGATGGAACCCTGCGTCCAGACTTCCATCCGGCAAGAGGCGCGCGAGCCGCGTGCGCGGTTGCCCTCCGGCCGTGGTGAAGAAACCACCCACCAGAAGTCTGCCATCCAGTTGGAGGGTCAACGACTCAACCCAATCGCCGACCCGTGGATCAAATGCCGAGTCCAGCGTGGTTCGGTTGACGATGAGCAGCGCGACGCGACTGGTGGCCACCGCATATTGATTCGAAACCGTGACCTGATAATCGCCGGCGTCGAGGTCCAACAAACCGCTGATTTGGAGCGAGGGGGTTGTCGCCCCGGAGAGTCGCCCTCCATTGGTCACCAGCAAACTGTTGTGATACCACCGGTAGGTCAGCGGGGTCGCGCCGGACGCGACCAGGGTGAACACGATGTTACCACTCACCGGGCCGGATTGATTTTGCGGTTCCGTGGTGATCGTAGGCGCATTCTGTGCGATCGCCAGTTGGAAACCAACCGTGGCAAGCAGGAGCACCAGAAGCGACCTGGCTTCAATTCGCTGGCCGACCGTGAATAGGCGCGTCCGACGAGGCATGGTTTTCGTAACTGGCATGGTTAATCGCTCACCGGGACATGTATTCGTCAGACGCATACCAAACCAGCACGACGTCGACAATCCGCAGTTTCCGCAAAAAGACGTGTCATTGCCGGTCGAGCGGCTTAATCTCTAAGCCCGATCATGAAATCGTTGCCGCCGCCACTCGATCTGAAGAAGGTCAAGGTCCTACCGCTCGCCCAGCGCAAGAGCCTGAGCCAGTTGGAGAAGATTCTGATCGATCCCAAGTCGCCGCCGCCGACCTGTCCGACCGAGCTGAAATCCCGGATTCAATCATGCGCCGCGCAGATCAAGACCGCCCGCGAGCGCAAAGCAGGCGTGATGCTGATGTACGGCGCCCACCTGGTGAAGAACGGTTTGCTGGCCGTGGTAAACGAATTGGTGGCGCGCGGTTGGGTGACACATCTGGCGACGAACGGGGCAGGCTCGATCCACGATTGGGAGTTGAGTTTTCTGGGCCAGACCGAGGAGAGTGTGCGCGAGAATGTGGCTACCGGCACCTTCGGCACGTGGGACGAAACCGGCCGCAATCTGCATCTCGCATTGATGGCTGGCGCAACCCGCGGCGAAGGTTACGGCCAGAGTCTTGGCCGGTTCATCGCGGAAGATGGTGTCGAACTGCCGACCATTGAACATCTGGAATCGAAACTCCGCGCATCCCCGTCGCACCCGTTGTCTCCCGCCCGCGCTGAATTGCTGCGGGCGATGGTCGCGCACAAATTGCCCGAGGGACACATCAAGGTGAAACATCCGCACAAGGATGCGTCCATCTTCGCGACCGCATTCCGCAAGACTGTGCCGATCACCGTGCATCCAGGTATCGGCTACGACATCATTTCCAACCACCCGATGTTCCGCGGTGCTGTGATCGGACGCGCGGCTGACATTGATTTCCGGTTGTTCGGCGCGTCGGTGGAAAAACTGGACGAGGGGGTGGTACTCAGCGTTGGTTCCGCAGTCATGGCGCCGCAAGTTTTTGAAAAGAGCATCAGTTGCGTGAACAACATGCGGCTGCAAGCTGAACGCAAAATCATCAGCGGCCACACCATCCATGTGGTGGACATCCAGGACGGCGGGAATTGGGATTGGTCAGCCGGCGAACCGCCGAAGGACAACCCGGCTTATTACCTGCGTTTCTGCAAGAGCTTCGCGCGCATGGGCGGGACGATGAACTACCTCCAGTGCGACAACGTGGTGTTCCTGCACCACTTGCTGCACGCATTGGCGTGAGTTTCATTCGCCCGCTTTTGGGATCGCACCGAAGCGCTTGGAAGCGATGGCCTCCAGCCTTCCGTGGTCACTCCGCAGAATGAGTGCAGCCATACCAGGTAGCGATTCAATGAGCTTCAGTCCCCGCTCGACTCCCAATACGCAGATGGTGGTATCCAGGACGTCCGTGTCCACCGCGTGCCGACCGACCGCTGTCACCTGCAAACGGTTTGTCAGCCCCACCCCCGTATGCGGATTCACGATGTGAGAATATCGCACGCCGTTGATCTCGACAAATTGCTCCGCATCGCCAGCCGTCGAACAAGCCGCGTGCTTGAGCAACAAAATCTGCGCGTTTGTGTCACCGGCATCTAATCCGTTGATGGGTGCGCCAACGCTCACGCGCCAGCCTGGCTTTCCGGGTGGCGCATCACCTGCCGCGATGTCACCGCTTGCGGCCACCAGTGCGGCAGAACACCCGCGTTCCTGCAACACCGCCAAGGCGGCGTCGGCTGCAAAACCTTTAGCGATGCCGCCGAGATCAAGTTGCATGTCAGGTGCGAGCAAAGTGACGGTTTGATTGCGCGTATCGAGTTTCACCTTTTGCCAACCAACGGACTTGCGGGCGTGGGTGAGTTGATCAGCGGGAGGTAATTCACCGGACCGGCGCGCTCGTCGCCACTGGCGCACCACCGGACCGATGGTTACGTCAAACGCGCCGTCAGAAAGCTCCGCCAGTTGCTGTCCTCGTTGGAGAACTTTGAACAAGTCCGCACTCACATGCACGGATTGCCCGACCGGCTTCTTGCAAAGCTGCATCAATTCGCTCTCGGGATCGTAATCGGTCATGACCGAGTTGAGTGCTGCAATCTTTGCAAAAGCAGCGTCGCTCGCCGCGCGGGCCCGCGCTTCATCCAGCGCATAGAGTGTAATGGTGAACAATGTGCCCATGTGCGGTTGCTGGAATTCAAAGCGGCTCAGCGATGGTGAAATTGACCGGCAGCCGATCAGTGACAGAATCACCGGCAGCACCAGCCACAAGATTCGATTGATGAATGGCGGACGCACTCGCATAACGCCGGTGAATTTGCGCTCTTGCCCGGTGGAAGGCGAGTGTGAACGCGCGCCGGGTTGAGTTTGACGAATCACCTGCTCCGCGCCACGCTGGCCGCATGAGCAAAACCATTTTCGAGAAGATCATTGCGCGCGAAATCCCATCCCAGATTGTCTTCGAGGATGACAAGGTGTGCGCGTTCCGTGACATCAATGCGCAAGCCCCAACGCATGTCCTGATCGTGCCAAAGAAGCCGATCACCCGCATTGGCGAGGCCGCGCCGGAAGACCACCAGTTGCTTGGTCACCTTATACTCAAGGCAGCCGCGGTGGCGAAACAGTTGAATCTCGATGGGGGTTACCGGCTGGTGATCAACAACGGCCCGGACGGCGGTGAGACTGTGCCGCACCTGCATTGCCACATTCTTGGCGGTCGGCACATGACATGGCCTCCGGGCTGAGGTAATTACTCCGCGCTCGCCCGACGCGCTGGCTTCCAACGATTGTGGACCCAGAACCAGTTGGCCGGATCACGACGGATGGCCGCTTCAAAAGCGCGATTGATGTCGAGGGTGATGTCGGCCACAGACCTGGCCGCGCCGTTTTCATGCGTGGGAATCTCCGGTCCGGCTTCGATGCGCCATTGCGCCAGCCCCACGCGATAGCAGATGCCTGTGCGCAGCGTGCAATCGTAACGCAACGCAAAGATGGCCGGCGCGGTGGAACTGGAACATTCCCGATTGAAAAACGGCAGCCGGACGCCATTGCCGGCGTGTTGATCGGCGAGGAGTCCGAGCATCACGCCGCGTTCATTCATGAACGCCTTGAGCGCGACAGCATCGGTCCGACGTTCAAAATACTTGCAACCAGAACGCTCGCGCATCTGCTGCATCAGCCGGCTCAGCGATTCCTGTTTCAGCGCGCGATAGGTCGTGCCGCATCGGTAGGCCGGACAGAGCTGGCCGAAACGGGCATACAATTCAAAGTTACCGAAATGCCCGATGGCCACAACCTGGCTCGCCGGCTTCAACGCCGACGGTGGCTGGAGCAATTCCGGACCACAGACGAACTCCAGATGCGGGCGCAATTCCTCCAGACTCATGGATGCAGTCTTGATGGCGCAGGCGTAATTCTCCCCCAGCCGGCGGAAGTTTTCCCTGACCAACGCGCGGATTTCCGCGGGCGATTTCTCCTTGCCAAACGCCTGCATCAGCCCATCCAACGCCACCCGCCGGTGCCGGCTATCCAGCCAGTAGGCCAGCGCACCACCGGCCCGGCCCAACCGGGCGACCGTTTGCAATGGCAGCGCTTGCAGAAAACCCACGAAGCTTCGCCCGACGATGTAGAGCAGCCGGTCCATCAGCGGAAACAGATTTTGCGGACGCAATCGCGGAAGTCGTCCGCACCGCTCACGATCTTGATCTCGACGCGCATGAAGTAAAACGGCAGATCGCGGCGGTCGATTTTTGGGAAGCGGACCGCATCCTTTTGCGTGGTGATGATCATCTCAGCCTGCCGTTTCTTCGCGCGGTTGATGGCATTGATGATCTCCTGCTGCGTGAACCGGTGATGATCGGCGAAACGCTTTGAATAGACCAGTTCCGCGCCCAATTTCACAAGGCTTTGCTCGAAACTCTCAGGCTGTGCAATCCCGCTCAGCGATGCGACCCGTTTTCCTTTCAACAATTCAAGCCCGGAACGATCACCAGTGAAGACATCTTCAAAGTACAGGGGCTGATGCACACATTCGATGATCGCCGCATGCGGGTTGAGCGAAGTGATGCGTTCGCGCAGTTCCTTTGTGTTGCCGTCGCTCTTGGTGATGAAAATGGTGTGAGCGCGCGCCAGATGCGATGGCGGTTCGCGCAACGTCCCGCGAGGGAGCAATTTTTCATTTCCGAACGGCTGCTGCCGGTCGATCAATACGACGTCGTGCCGGCGGCCCTGCAAGTCCCAATACTGGAAGCCATCGTCCAGCAACAATGTGTCGCAGCCCAGATGTTCAATGGCGTAACGACCGCTCTTCACGCGGTTTTTATCGACCAATACAACCACGTCTTTCAGATTCGATGCGAGCATGTAAGGTTCGTCGCCGGCCATTTCGGAATCGAGGAGCAGCGATTTCCCGTCCGATACGACGCGCGGCGGTGTCGTCACCGTGCGCAACAGCAGCCGGTCGAGAAGCGATTTGTGCAGTGGTGGCGGCTTGGAACGATAACCCCGCGAAAGAATGGCGACGTTGCGTCCGGCATCGCGCAGCTCCCGCGCGAATTTTTCCACAACCGGGGTCTTGCCCGTGCCCCCAACAGTCAGGTTGCCGACGGCAATGACCTGCACTCCGAGAGTGGAATCGCGCAGGATCCGAGCGTTGTAAAGGAAGCGCCGAGATTTGACGAGCACGGCGAAGACTTTCGAACCGCCGTTGAGCAATCCACGCACGAACGTGGCCCGGGCGCCCCGTCGCTCCTCGAAAATCACTTCGAGCACGAAGGTTTCGAGGGCTTCCATCCACGCCCGGAGCTTCTCACGCATCGGCAGGAGTCTGCCAACGCCGGCGGGCGCCAGCAAGCGGAAGGCTGGGAAGACAAATGCAACTCACTGTGCCCAATCAGGTTTCCTTCGAGAGCGCGGCTTCGTTGAGCAAGCGGGCAGGATTTCCGGCGACAATCCCACCGGCAGGCACATCACGGGTCACCACGGCACCGGCACCAATCACGGCGCGATCACCGATGGTCACGCCCTTCAACACAATTGCCCGGGCGCCGATGAAAACACCGCGCCCGATCCTTACCGGTTCAGCACCGGCCGCGAAGTCGTCGTTCCACTCCCATCCGCCGGCCGGTTGATGAAAATCGGTGTCCACGACCATCGCGCCTGAACCCAGGATGGTGGATTCGCCGATCTCCACGGATCGGGCCGCGCACACCACCGCGCCACTCAGGCCAACACGACGAGCCAGCACGAGGCGGGCACCTGGCCGCAGGGTACGAACCACGCACGGCTGATAACAACCCAGAGGATTTGCCCGGGTAGCACTGTTCATCCGCACGCCATCGCCGAACTCCAGGTAAGAACCTTTCCACACACTGATCATGGGCCGACCGACAAAATCCACTTTGCCCGGCAGTTTGGCCCCGCGAAACACCGCCTCCCAATGCCAGAGAATGTTCGGCAGCCGGCGCAGCCGCACGAGCAGCGCGCCAAGTATCATCGCCGGAGTCCAATCTTTCACGTCCTCAGTCTTGCGAAGATGCAGGCACGCGGAAAGTTCTTTCAGTTTACTGACGGAGAAAACCATCCCGCCAAAAGCAAGACCCGCCGGCATCACCGGCGGGCCTGCTCAACCCCTTCCCAAAAAATCAGTAGCGATGCCAGCGGTGCCGGTGATGACCGTGTCCGTGTTTGGAATAGACCAACACCGGTGCCGGCGTGACATACGCCCGCTGCGTGTAAACCACCCGTGGCGCATAGAGGACCGGCGCCGGAGCCACCACGACACGCTGCGGTGCGTAAAACACCGGCGTGACTGGCGGACACACAACGGGCGCTCCATATCCCACGGTCACAGTCGTGCGGGTGCCACAATCCAGAGAGCTGGCAATCGCCACGCCGGCCGCGACACCCGTTAAAACTTTTCCTGCCGTGCTCCATCCGCAGTCACTGGCGCGCACCGAGGGCGCATGGACCGCCAGGAGGGCCAAGACACTTGTGGTCAAAATCAATTTCTTCATATGCAGCCCGTTGTTTTGTACCGTTGCATGTAAGACGCCGGGTTCGGTTGTTTATTCAAGCGCTACTATCTGCTACAATGTCAGCGGAATATGACGAAGCCAGCCAGTCATCGCCCTCCTGTCCCGCGTCGGCGGTTGCCCCGGTCATTCAAGGACCTCACGCCGGCGAATCATTTTAACCCTCGCACCTTCTTCCGTGAACTCGTGTTAAAGGCCTTGCTTACACCGCGTACCGGATTGCACCGGCGCCCCGCGTTTCCAAGACTAAAGCACGGCGAAGTTGCGATCACATGGATCGGGCATGCGTCGTTTCTGATCCAGTTCACTGACCTGAATGTGCTGGTGGATCCAAATTTTGCGAACTGGCTCTTTCTGCTGAAGCGCATCAAGCGCTCAGGACTGCGGATCAAAGACCTGCCGCCCATCGACCTCGTGCTACTCACTCACGCGCACTTCGATCACTTTCACAAACCGACTTTGCGCCGGCTGCCCCATCCCAAAATCGGGGTGATGCCCTGGGGCGTCGGTGATCTTGCCCATAACCTGGGTTTTGCCCGGGTCATCGAACTCGAATGGTGGGAAAGCTTTTCCCAGCGAGACTGGCAAGTGACGCTCACTCCGAGCAAACATTGGGGCGCCCGCACGCTGCACGATCACCACCGCGGTTACGGCGGATTCATGCTCGAACATCAAGGGCGAAAAATCTATCACGCAGGCGATAGCGCCTATTTCGACGGGTTCAAAGAAATCGGCGAAAAACTTGCGCCGGATATCGCCCTGTTACCCATCGGCGCCTATCACCCGGAATCGTTCCGCCACGTTCACATGGGACCGGACGAAGCCGTGGCTGCGTTCAAGGATCTCAAAGCCAGGTGGCTGGTACCCATGCATTACGGAACGTTCAAGCTGTCGTTTGAGGAGATGGACGAACCCCCGCGGTGGCTGGCCGAACTTGCCCAACGCGACGGCATTACGAGCAAAGTGAGATTCCTTGACGAAGGTGTTCCGACGGTTTTCTAGCGTAGCAACTACAGCAGCGTAATAGCAGGTTGTAACCGCTTTGTTGTTTGACTCCCCAACAAATAGCGTGTTACAAAGCCCGCAGCCACAATTAGGTGTGGCTTTCTTTCTATGCGTTGCCCCAAATGCGGTTGTATTGAGGACCGAGTTGTAGACTCACGCGCCTCGCGTGAGGGAGCAACCATCCGCCGCCGCCGCGAATGCACCGGGTGCAATCATCGGTTCACCACCTACGAGGAAATCGAGCGTGAGGGTTTGTTCGTTCTCAAGCGTGATGGCCGGCGTGAGGAATTTTCCCGCGAGAAACTTTTCTCCGGCTTGAAGAAGGCGTGTCAGAAGCGACCCGTGCCGCAAAAGGCGATCGAGGATCTGGTGGAAAAGATCGCCGAAGCGGTGAACAACAAATTCGAATCGGAAGTGCCGGCCGAATTCATCGGCAAGCTGGTGATGGACGGACTCCGCGAGTTGGACGATGTCGCATATGTCCGCTTCGCGAGCGTCTATCGGCGCTTTCAGGAAGCCACGGACTTCGTGCATGAAGTCAAAAAGCTGGAGGCCCAACAATGATCTGGCTGGCCGGAGACTGTCTCGTTTTCCAACTCGCCAACGGTGACAAGATTCCGTTCTCCTCCGAGATGATTTCGGTGGAGTTGATCGGTGAATCGACCGGCAAGTTCGAGCCGGAAATCATCCGGCACGCGGCGGCAGCGGTCTTCCATCACTTCAAGGAAGACCTGCAACGCGACACGGTCACCATCGGGGAATTTACGCAGGCCCTGGAGAAGGCCCTGCGCGGGCTTGGTCTGCAAGTCATCGCCACGGAAGAAACCACCCGTCCCCTGCCAGGAGACCTGGCGCGCCTGGCCAACGAATCCGGTCCCGGCGGCGAATTGCATTTTTATCCGCGGCTGCGGGCGGCATTGCGGGGCCAACTCAATCAATCATCCCGGTTGGTACATTTCCGCGGTTTGCGGCCCTGCGTGAAGCAACTGGCCGGGGCACAACGCTGGAGTCCGCGGTGCGATTCATTGCGCGATCAAATCGTTGACTACCTGCGAAATTGTCTGTGCGCCGAATCCGCTGATCAAGGCTGCTCGTTGGTAGTAGAGTAGTCAGTCACCGCGATTTTCCCGCTCATCTTAGAGAAGGTGGCCCAGTTTCTCGCGTTTGGTTTTCAGGTAACGGACGTTGTGCGGGTTGGCTTTCACCTTGATCGCCACTTGCTCCTGCACCTCGAGGCCGTAGCCTTCCAGACCGACAATCTTCTTTGGGTTGTTCGTCAACAGCCGGATTTTTTTAAGACCTAGGTCAACAAGAATCTGTGCGCCCAACCCGTATTCACGCAGGTCCATGCCGTAACCAAGTTTCTGATTCGCCTCGACCGTGTCGAGGCCCTGCTCCTGCAATTTGTAAGCCTTGATCTTCGCCGGCAGGCCGATGCCGCGACCTTCCTGGCGCATGTAAACAATCACTCCGCGCCCGGCCTCAGCCACCTGTCGCATGGCTTGCTGCAACTGGGGACCGCAATCGCAACGGCGCGAACTGAACACATCGCCCGTGAGACACTCGCTGTGCACCCGCACCAGCACCCCGGCCTTGCCCGCCACGTCACCACGAACCAGCGCCAGATGGTGCTGACCATCCAATCGTGAGCGGTAGAGATGCAGATCGAAATCACCATAATCTGTCGGCAGTTTCACGACTTCCTCGCGCTCGACGAGTTTTTCGCTCCGGCGCCGATACTCGATCAAGCTCGCCATCGTGCAGAGCTTGAGCTTGTGCTTCTTCGCGAACTTCACCAGCTGCGGCAGCCGTGCCATGGTGCCGTCATCGTTCATCACCTCACAGATCACGCCGATAGGCCGGCAACCCGCCAGCACGGCTAGATCCACCGCCGCCTCGGTGTGACCGGCGCGTTGCAGCACGCCGCCGGGTCGCGCGCGCAGTGGAAACACATGCCCTGGCTGGACCAGATCATCCGGAACGGCCGTGGGATCAGCCATGATGCGGATCGTTTCCGCGCGATCCGCCGCGCTGATGCCGGTACTGATGCCACGGGCGGCATCCACACTCACTTGGAAATCGGTTTTGAAGACCTCGCGGTTCTGTTTGACCATGCGCTCAATCCCGAGCTGTTGCAGCCGGTCATTCGTGGTCGGCACGCAAATCAGACCGCGCCCTTCCTTGGCCATGAAATTGATCGCCTTGGCAGTGACGTGCTCTGCCGCCATGATGAGATCGCCTTCGTTCTCGCGGTCGGCATCGTCCACGACGATGACCATCCGTCCGCGCCGCAAGTCTGCGATCACGTTTTCGACTGAATCAAACTTAGCCTTCATTCAACGCGCCCAAGTTAGCGGGCCACGGTTGGTTTACCAATCTGAATTCGGGCAAGCGGGTTGCCGCCCCTAGGAATCATTGCGACTCGAGCACAGCCGCAAAACGCAGTCCTCGGGTGGTTACACGGAATTCGTTGAAATCGAACGCCAGCATCACGGCCTCGTAAATCAACGCACCGGTGAGCATCACATCCGCCCGATCCTTGGGCAGCCCGGGAAGCTTGCACCGCTCGGCCAGCGGCACGCTCCATAACCGGTCGCACCAGTCACGAACTTTGCGGGCGGTAAGACGCGTGGCCTCGATGCGTTCACGGTCGTAGTCATCCATTTGATTCTCCATGCGCGCAAGCACACTGGCCGTACCGCCCACGCCGACGAGCCGGACCGCGTGATGTTGCGCATGCTTTTGCACTTCCCGTTTCAGCATCGGCTCCAGCTGTTCGCGCACCTTGGCATCGAAGAATTTTTTCAACCACTCACGGCAAGCGGTCAATTCCTCCGGTCTGGGTGGGTCGGAGTGCGGAAGCTTTTCCATGAGCCGCACCGCGCCGAGCGGATGGCTGTGGCGGAAATGGATCTCGTCACCCATGCCGACTATGAATTCCGTACTGCCACCGCCCACGTCCAGCAGCAGGATGGGCTCCCGGGCAAGCTTGGGATTGGTGGCGGCGCCGCGGAACGCCCATTCGGCCTCCTGATCGCCGGATATGACTGTGAGCTTGAGCCCGCTGGCCTTCGTGACCGCGGTGGCTAGTTCGTCGGCGTTCTCCGCGTCGCGCGCGGCGCTGGTGGCGATGACCCGCACAATACCGGCGCCAAGTTTGCCGGCCGCTTTAGCAAACTCGCCTACCGCCAGCGCCGTCTGCGCAATGGCGATGGGTTGCAACCGGTGCGATTCGTAAAAGCCTCTGCCCAGCCGTGTTTGCCGACCGTCTTCGAGGACGGGCTCGACGCTGCGTCCGGCCACATCGGCCACAAGCAGCTTGACGGAGTTGGTGCCGACATCGATCACGGCCCGGCGTTCCGCAGGCATGACGCATTAAACCAATCTGCCACGCCACGCCAAAGTTAATTTCTCGAAACAAACGCTGGCATTATTCCGGCCGGGTGACTAATACTTTGCGCGCGATTGTCCGCGCGCCATTCGCGCGGAGATTTTGCATGGGACTCATCACCAAACTAGCCGACACCTCCCTGTTCTTACAGGAGTGGCTGAACTCACCCCGCTGCATTGGCTCGGTGGCGCCGAGTTCCAAACGGCTTTCCCAAGCCATGGCCCGTTGGGTGCCGCTGGATCGTGATGGCTACGTCGTGGAACTCGGCCCGGGGACGGGCGCCGTCACTCAAGCCCTGCTGGATCACGGCGTGCCGGAACGCCGGCTGGTCGCAGTGGAACGCACTCCGGTGCTGGCGGATTTGCTGACGCAACGTTTTCATGCCGCCCAGATCATCACCGGTGATGCGCTGGATCTCACCCGATTGTTACGCCGACACCTGCGCGATGAACTGCCAGTGCTGGCCGTGGTGTCCAGCCTGCCGTTGCGACACTTCTCCGATGCCGACGCGCGGCTGCTCTGCCGCCAGATCCACGATGCCCTGCCCCAGGGCGGGTGCTGGATGCAGTATAGTTATCACCTCGGCAAGGAACGGCCCGATGGCACCAACGCGTTCCAGGTCATTCACGCGGACATCGTCTGGCGGAACATCCCACCGGCGAAGGTGACGGTGTATCAGAAGTGATTTCCCGGACGGTTATTTGCCAAACATCATCAAGCAGATGAAAACCGAGGCGATGATGCCCACCAGATCCGCAATCAACCCCGCCGGCACAGCGTGACGCGTGCGGCGCACGTTCACTGCTCCAAAGTAAACCGCAATCACGTAAAACGTGGTCTCAGTGCTGCCATAAATCGTCCCTGCGGTCCGCGCCAGCAAGCTGTCTGCACCGAACTCCTTCACGATGTCGCTGAACAATCCCAGCGTGCCGCTGCCACTGAGCGGACGCACTAGGCACATCGGCAGCAGTTCGGTTGGGAAATGTACCAGATCCAGCGCGGGTTTGAGTGCATCGCTCACCATCTTGATCCCGCCCGCCTCCCGGAACATTCCGATGGCCACGAGAATCGCCACCAGGTAGGGCATGATCATCACGGAAGTCTGGAAACCTTCCTTCGCGCCTTCAACGAACTCCTCGTAAACCTTCACCCGGCGGAGCATCGCGTAGAGCGGGAAGAACGAGAGCAGGAAGGGGATTGAGAGCAGCGACACCGCGTTCACCGCCCGCACGAAGCCATTCTGGGCAGCCTGCTCTGCGGATGGTGGCTTGCCACCGAGAAATTCGGGAAGCAACTCCGGAAAACCAAAGCGGAAGAATGCCCAGACAAATGCCAACCCAAAGGCTGCCAACACGAACCAATTGAACAAGTTCAAACGCGGAAGATTCGACGTATTAGCCGCCGAGGGAGTGTTCGCGGTTTCGACCGTCTTGGCCGCGAGTGCATCACGACGTTCCGCATCAGTCAATGGTGGCAGGCGATAAACCGGAAGTTTCTCCAAAAGTTTCACTGCGGCGACTCCGGCGATCGTCGAGCAGATGGTCGCCAGGATCGCCGAACCGATGATGGCTGAAGGTTGCTTTGAGCCAGCCACCGCCAGCACGCCGACTGCAGTCGCCGGAATCAGTTGGATGGAACTGGTATTGATCGCAAGAAAGGTGCACATCGCATTCGAGGCCACACCCGGTCGCGGATTGAGCGTTTCCAGATCTTTCATCGCGCGGATGCCCATCGGAGTAGCAGCATTGGAGAGACCGAGGATGTTCGCGGCCATGTTCATCAGCATCGATCCGGAAGCGGGATGTTCGCTGGGCACATCGGGGAAGAGGCGGCGCATGACCGGCCGAAGTGCGCGCGCCAGGATCTGGATAAGTCCGGCCTTTTCAGCCAGCCGCATCACGCCCAACCACAGCGCCATCACTCCGGCCAGTGGCAGCGCGAGTTTCATCACCGCGTATTCGGCGCGCTCAAACGCAGCCTTGCCCACGGCATCCAGGGAATCGTTGGCGATGCCGATCAACACCGCTGCGACGACCAGACCGAGCCAGATGTAGTTGAGCATGAACGCAGGCTAACCGGGAGAAGCCCCAAGTTCCAAGCACAAGCTCCAAGCCGAGGAGGAGAGCGGCAAACTCGGCGTGCGGAAAGTGTCGTGAGCCCGGCGGGTTCTAGTTCAACACGTGCCCGGGTTGATCACAGCTTGCCGGCGTGCGCACAATATCCACGGTGTATTGACCGCCAGAAGGACATTCGGGCTTTTTCTTGATGTACAAGCCCAAGCCGAAAAGATCGGCATCCGCAGGAAGTGCCGTAGCCACTTGTTTGGTTTCCAACGCCCACTGGGCCTTGGCGGAATCAATCAACCGGAGGTTGTTGATGCAACCAGTCTGAGCTGAACGCTGGCGGGCCTTGACGAAGGCCGGCACCATCATGACCGCCAACAGTCCGATGATCGCGACTACAATCATGATTTCAACGAGGGTAAATCCTTTTCGGTAAACGGGGCGGGTAGATTTCATGTTACTTGTTCCTGGCAAATCATTCTGGCGCTCATGACGGTTCGTGATTGAGAGCAACTCTAACCACAGGGACCCACAATTGAAATACGGTACGTGCCCGTAATGGCATTAAGTATTATTCCGGGTGCACAAGTTCGAAGCCCTCAAGCGGATACACCGCCTCCGCGAAGATTTTCACCTGTTCTTATCGTGCATTTCTGCAACAGGCGGGGGCAACCTAATTCAGCACATGTCCTGATTGATCGCAGGTCGGCGGGTTGTTGACGGTGTCGATGGTGTATTGTCCGCCCGCTGGACATTCGGGTTTCTTCTTGAGGAAAAGGCCTGGACCAAAAAGATCGGCATCGGTTGGGAGCGCACTGGCGCTGGTCTTGTTTTCCATCGCCCACCGGGATTTGGCGGACTCGATCTGCCGAAGGTTGTTGATGCAAGTCGCCTCAGCGGTACGCGCCCGCGCCCGGGCGAATCCCGGCACGGCCAGCGCAGCCAGCGTCCCGACCAGCCCCACCACGAGCATGATTTCCATCAGCGTGAACCCGGCCTTGCTTTGATTTGAACTGATTTTCATAGCGCGTCATCTGGCATTCAGCGGGAGTGAATCTCGCGTGCTTGCTGCTGGAAACTCTAGCGTGTGGGCAGCGGAAAGAAATACGGTGCCTGCCCGTTTCTGACACAGGGCGCGGCCCGGGGAGGATGAAATCTGACCGGAAACTAAGCGGGGTTCTCGGATTGGCCGGTGGCGGGAACGCCGGTTTCAGTGGCCAGCGCTTGGGAAGTTTCAGGCTCGCCAACCACCGTTTCAACCGTCGCTTCAGCTGCTGGACCTGGAGTTTCGGTCGGGGCACTGGATTCAGCGATCACTGGCTCAGCGGCCGTCGCTTCGGCAACCGGCTTCTTCGCCTCTGGTTTCGGTGGCCGCGGCGCTGGTTTTTTGGCCGTTTCCATGATGCCATTGGCGAATTCCAATACGTGTCCTTGATGAATCAACCAGTGCAAGTCAGAGATGACGGCTGTTTGTTCCGGCGTTGGTGGAGGCGCAGCTGGCGGCGTTGCTGGTTCAGCGGTTGCGCCTTCAGCGACCGGAGCAGTCGCCGGCACGGGAATCACTGCCGGTGAAGGTGCGAGTGCCTCGACCAATTTACGCCGCGTGCATTTGGGCGTGGCATTGATGAAATCCACGATCGCCCGCACGCCGGTGGACACGGGTGTCGTCTCCAGATCCAGATAGCTGGGACGCGCCACTGCAACATGAGTCACGGTCTTGTCCTTTTTGAAGAACTGCAATCCACGCGAAGCAAATTGCTGGCTCAGCACCGTGGCGATCTGCAGCGGGAACCGCCGTTGATCCTCGGTGACGAACCGCACCTGGCGGGATAGTTCCGGACTCCGGATGCCCCGCGCCGCCACCCCGGTGATGGTCTGCGTTTCGACGGACTTGAGGATCGTGTCCTTGTGCGTTGTGCGGAAATGCTGTTCCACCTCGGCGCGGCTCGCGAGCTTCAACGGCTCGGGAACATTCAGGCAGACGTATTCGGTCTTCCAGCTTTGTTCTTCGACCCACTGCTTCACGACAGCCTCGTCGCGCACAATCTTCACACGGGATTTGAAGACATCGAACGGCATGCGCGCAAAGCGCTCGGCGTGGAGCTTGCGCAACTGGTTCTGGTAATCGTGGTAGTTCGGCGGACCGAGAATGGCTCCGCTCATGCCGCATTGTGCCACGAACGTGTAAACGCCCTTGGGCGGTTCGGTGGCCGTGCGTTCCGCTTGATAGAATGTCGCGAAGTGCTTGGTCAAAACATGCGCCACGGCTTCGTCCTCACTAAGCCAGACCGTCTCGTCCAACGCACAGACAAACAGCGGTTGCGCAACTTTACCCTCGGCATTCTTCTTCACGGCAAACTTCACCGAGTAACGCTCCGGTTTCTGCAAAATCAAACGTGCGATATCAAACAACGGAAACGCCCGGCCCGTCATGCGAATCTGCTTGGTCAGCGAATCCACGCCCTTCTCGTCGGGGACGAGTGTGCAATTGAGTTCCGGCAAAGGCGCTGGGTCGCGACGTTCAAACGCTTCACGCTGGCCACCACCTCGCCGATCATCGCGGCGGTCGTTGCCCCGCGGTCCCCGGCCTGGTCCGCGTGGCCCACCTTCGCGA
>Ga0315910_10000749_pt1 | contig 31316 bp, 27 predicted proteins | sample EdamamesoilMG_FD_204470 | JGI IMG/M metagenome (GOLD analysis project Ga0315910, IMG submission 204470) | Garden soil microbial communities collected in Santa Monica, California, United States - Edamame soil | ecosystem: Environmental > Terrestrial > Soil > Garden | place: USA: California... | reverse complement strand
CTCGAACTACTTACAACTGACTCGGGCTTCGATTGCAGCAACGGAATAACCAGCACTAAACCCATTGTGCGATTGGAATGGCGAATCGCAAATTGCACAGCCGATGGTCCGCCGCCGGATACTGCATAGACGATGACTTTTTTTATGCTTAGCTTGTCCAGCAACGCCGCATACAAGTCCGCTTGTTCGGCTGGAGTTCGACCGGAACTCAACGGCGTGCGCAAATAACCTGGACGCGAGAGTCCGATGATCTGCAAATCGGGATAGTCATCAGGCCGAGCACGTGGACCGGCGATCACCGCGTCATATCCACCTGGACTGCCATGAATCCGCAATATGGCCGTGCCGCTTCCAACGGTCGCATACTCAATATCACCTACCGCTGTCGAGGCGATCTGGCTTCCGATTGCGAGATCGCGTCGGTGGCTTGAGATCCAACTTGAATAGGGGATGAGGAGACAAAGAAGCGTCGCAATCCCGGCGATCACCAACCCTACGGCAACCTTTTGTATCCGTCTCGTCATTTTCTGTATCGTCCATTATCCGTGGGACTTAACGCCCACCGAAATTCAGCTTTTGATCTGCAACCCCTCGATCGCTTTAATCGCTTCTTTCATGTTAGACGTAACTTCGTTCGTCGAATCTTGAGTGTGAAACCAGACAACCTTCCCGCGCGCGATCACGCAGTACATTACTCCGTTGGTAGCCACCCCATCTAACCTGCCTTTCCACTCTACCTTCGAAGCGTGCGTTCCGCCTAAAAGCAGATGAGTAACGGTACTTTGCTTGAATTCGGTTCGACGCCGCTCAACCCCTTTGAGCATATCCAACACATATTTTTCCGACCCCTTCGACAATTCATCCTTTGTCAACGTCGGCGGTATCGAGCCGCTCGGCGCGTCAAAAATACTTATTTGCAACAGTGTTCGAACACTTGGCGCTAGCGACTGTTTGGTGAATGAAAATGCTCTGGTGTCCGGCCCGTTCTGAGTTACCGGCCCCTCAAAACCAACCGGAATATCGAGCGTAATGCCGTCCGTAGAGAATGGAGCCGCTTCCGCCGACCAAGGCAGAAGAGTGAGGAGCGCAACACCAACCAATTGAAACAACCCGCTTCGCGCCCAACCCACTATTGATTGCATGGCTGTCATCCCTCGCCGGGCACTACGCAGTTCTATCGGATGGCTACTTCTTCAAATATGTTTTCGTCTGCTTGCCCACGATATCGATCAAGTTGCCCATCGTCATGCTCATATCGACGAGGTGCAGGCCCCATGCAGTATTGACGCTGCCGTCCGCCATGAGTACATCGCCGATGATTTCGTCTGTACGGGCATCCTTGGGATCGGCGTCGATCGTGATCTCAAGATAAGAAAACTCACCGCGCTGCACGCACTCCCCGAGCAACAATCCGGGGAGCGAAACGAACGGCGTCGGTACTTGCTTGGGTGGATTGGTCCACGGCAAGTAGTCTTTACGATTCAAACTGATCTCGCCGACAGTGGACATATAAGCATCGAGCTTCACCTTGCCGGCGGCACCTTCGGTCAACGCCGCAGGGTTTGTGCAAGCAGCCACCGTGTCGGCGCCGCCGCGCACGCGGCCGAAATTGCTATTCGCGTTCGGCGGCATCGTGGCGCGATAGGATGCAAACGTCACCACGCAGCCGATTTGATTCGCAGCGGTACAAAGTGGAATGTTCTTGAAACTGCCGCCAACGAGCTTGCCCTGCGGTACGGCGACTGCGGACCCAATCAACAATGCGGATATCAATTGCTTTTGAATCGGTTTGCCGTCGACTTCGGCAGCTATCAAACGCGTTAGCAAGCCGGCGCCTTGCGAATGGCCGATAAGCACCACACCGCGGCCTTTGTTTTCATGCTGCAGGTAGTGATTCCACGCATTTAACACATCGGCGTAAATGACCGACCGATCGCCGCTCATGGGCTTGCCTTGAGCTGCAGCGCGCAAACTCGTTACCGTGTTTTGGCGGTACAACGGTGCAAACACTCGGCAATGCGTTCGAAAACGCGCCGCTTGCACATAGGCGGTGATCAACTCCTCATCCTTCCCTGGTACCAGATCGCTCACCATGCTCGCATCGAGTGAGGTTGTGGGATACACATAGAAGCAGTCGACGGGTTGATTCTTTGTCTCCTTAAACGGTCGCTTGCTGAATGCGCCGTCGCTCGCGATGACTGTAGCGTTTAAGTCCCGATCGCACGCGTCCTGCTTGTTGCCGGGATGACAAACCCACGCATCTAAGCTGCTGAAATCGGGCGCAACATCCTGAGCAAAGGCTGTATTCGCAAGCAACGCAGCAAGACCCATAACGGCAATAGAAAACACGCGCGACATAGGCGATCTCCAAATAATAGTTGTTTAATCGTGAAGGATGGGGACTTGATGCCCCATCGACAATCGAAAGCAGCCGAGACTTAAATTAGCGCTTCACTTCTTCACTTTTTCGTACGCCTTCGCTTGATATCCTGCCAACGCGACGATATCGCCCATGTGCAACGGCACATCCAGATTGTGTAAACCCCAGCTTTGATTCGGGCCGCTTGCGGTCATCACGTCGCCATATACATCGTCCGCTCGCCCATCGTTCGGATCGGCATTTACCGTCACTTCAAGATACGTGCGGCTGTGCTTATCCACGCATTCGGTCGTAACTAAGCCCGGTGTCTTGGCGAACGATTCGTAGATCGCTTCCTTCTTACTCCAGCGAGGTGGCGCTTTGGTCGTCGCGCTGATCGGCGGCTCGACCTGCCAGTAACTGTCCGCAACGGCCGGGCCGCTGGTCTTTCCCGCAAGCAGCGCTGCTGGGTTTACGCAAATGCCTTGGTTGTCGCCGGGCGCACCCGTACCTGGACCCGCCCCTACCGCTTGGCCGGTCGGGTTAGGCGGCAACGTTGCGCGGAACGATCCATAGGTTACGACACAGCCAACTTGATCGCGCGACTTGCAAGGCGTAATCGTTTTGAATGTGCCGCCCGCTTCCTGTCCACGCGGTGCAACCACACTCCCACCCAAGATGTATACGGCGACAATTTGTTTCTGTATCGACGTGCCTTCGATCTTGGTGCGCACAAGTCGACTGATTTGTCCCGCACCTTGGCTATGGCCTATCAATAAAATGCCGCGGCCTTGATTCTGGTTCTTTAGGTAATACTCCCACGCCTCATCCACGTCGGCAGTACCTTGGCCTGCCGCACCGCGTTTTGGCGGCGCTTCTGCCGTGCCTTGCCCCGCGCGCAACTGCGGCAGAGTAATTTGCCGATACATCGGCGCGAAGGGACGGCATACCGACGAAAGGCGCGCGAACTGCCGTTCGATCACCGCACGCTCTTCCACACCCGGCACTAGATCGCTGGTCGAAAAATTATCGAGTGACACCGTGGGATACACATAAAAGCAATCGATCGAACGATTTTTGCTCACCGAAAACTCTTCGACGCTTACAGTGCCGGTCGGAGCAACGACGGCTGCGCCAAGCGGAACGGTGCAAGCGTCCTGCCGACCCGGACGGCATAACCAGTTTTCGTCTTTACTCCAATCGGCATGTTCCAACGGCACTGCATCGGCAGCCGGACGGGCCGGAGCTGGGGTTTGTGCCAATGCACTCGCCGTGAGAAGAAACGACAGCGCGCCAATCAAGCCGACGCGGAATGTGCTCGCCCTGTGCATATACCCCTCCAACGATTTCGCCTAAGAATGCCGGTGACCGACTTATTTAATCGGTGGGAGCATACCTGTCGGAGTCGCACAACCGAACTGGCCGGCGTGAATATTTGTTATTGGGGTTGGGTTAATGCGCGCTGTGTTTGGGCAAACTCGGCCACAAGAAATGCTGCAGTCTCAATCGTCATTCCCGCGCAAGGCGGGAATCCAGTAAAAAAGCCGCAGAGCGAAGCATTCTGAACTGGATGCCCGCCTGCGCGGGCATGACGGTTGAGGCGGCCTGCTCGTTAACGCACCGGCAACTGAATCTCTGCCTTGGCGGTCGCCATCGTCGTACCGAGTTGGCTCGCCATCTTGAAATCGACTTGAACAATGTGGCGCTTTTCCTCGTCCACCTTTTTGTCGATGATGGTCGCATTCATGAACGTTGCATCGCCCGTGAATGCGGGACCGCGGTAATTGCAGTTGGAATGCACGACCATGCCCCACTCGCCCGCCCAACCGGCCAGGTAGTCGACGATCCATGCGCCCATCGAAGCACCGTAGCCGTAGCCGCGCGGCATGCCGATCGTTCGCGCCCACTCCGGAAACAAGTGTCCGCGAGAAGGCCCGATATACGCGCCGTCGGTTTGCTCTGGATTGATCTTCTCGTGCGGACCGTCCATTTCCTTGCCCGCCATATCCGCCGTGAAACCGAGCTCGGCCAGATCGATGTCGGTGCGACGACGCATGCCGCCCCAAATGGTCATGATGAATGCGCGCCACTCCGTAGTGAAGCTGGCGATGCTATGCACGCCAATGACGCGCGTTGGAAGTTTGTCGCCGACCTTGACGTCGTCCCAGTAACGCTTGCCATGACCGAGATCGTGCAGCGCCTTAATGTATTCAAACTTTTTGTCTTCGAGCTCGGCGAGCTGCGCCGGAGTCCACACCGGGTCTTGCATCGCGTCGGGCGTTGGTGTGCCGCCCATTTCGCGCGCTGCCTCGGCGCTATAACGAATGCTGGTGGAGCGCTGCGTCGCGATCTTGTCGCCCAGTTGGTTGTAGTAATGGTTGTCGCCACGCTGAAAGCAGGTCGGGCCGGCAAACTTGGTTTCTTTGACCGCATAGTCGAACGGAATACGTTCGTTGTGAATCATGTCGCCGCCGGCGATACGGGGACCATAGAACCACCACTCGTCGCCACCGAACAGTAAATGCGATTCGGGAATGCGTCCGACACACGACGGCGCGGAGCCATGCCCATCGTCACAAGCAACGGCGAACGACTGCGGCGCAATCAGTTTGCCGAAGCGGCTCTCTGCGGCATAGGCATTGTTGTAATGCAGCTGATTCGGATAGTGCATCGCCTGCGCCCAACGCTTGATGTCGAGGTTGCCGATCGGATCCTTCAGGCGCGCACCCTCGATGGGCTTGCCAAGGTGTCGGTCGAGATCGGAACAGTCTAGGGTCTTTATCGTCATGGCGGACTCCGCGCGAAGGCTGGTCGAACGAGCTAGGTGGGTATAGTTGAGGCCGCGAAGGATAAATACCCCTCTGCGAAAACGCTACAGCGCTACTTGCAAGTCCGGTTGTCCGTAACAAAACAACGAAAAAGCGGTGAAATAAGGCTCCCGATGCCTATTTTGGGCCTTGCAATTTGCCCAAGGTGTCGTTACTCGGCAACCCAAAAAAATTGGGCGTGCGCAAATTTGCGCAAATCTCCACGCGCTTACTTGGGATAAAGAACCATCTGCGTAGCGCGAAACAATGCCATCGTCTTGCCTGTCGCCCTATTCGTCACCACCGCATCCCATACTTGCGTGTTCCTGCCGCCATGTGCCAGCGTGGCAACGCAGTCGACGAACCCTTCGCGCGCGGTGCCGAGAAAATTCGATTTGAGTTCGATGGTGGTGAAGCCCACCGCTCCTTCCGGCAACGCGTTGACGCAACCGTATCCGGCGCAGGTATCGGCAAGCGTAACGACGGCACCGGCATGCAGATAGCCGTTCGGCGCCATCAAGAACTCTTTCACTTCCATCTCGGCGCGCACTTCATTCTTATCCGAGACAAGGATATTGAGACCGAGATGTCCCGGAAGATTTTTCGCGCCGCGTTGATTGTATTGGTCGGGAGTACGCATAAGAACTCGCTGTACAGGTCTGTCTACACGATGCCTGTGGCATGCATCGGAGTCAAGGAGTCACGGATGCGGGGGTGCAGACATGCTAGGGAAACATTGCCTGCGAACACTGCCGGAAAAAATGCTGGGTTACGTTCCTTAACCCAGCCTACTTACTTCGTTGGGTCTATCGAGGCGATCTTGGTCCCGGACCGATCTCTTAACGAGCAAAGTCCGTAATCGATCCTTCCTCTACCGGCCGCCCTAAACTGAACGACACCACCCAGGTATCGGTGCTCGTACCTGCCACCGACACTGTCGCCGGCCCGATGGGCGTACGTGCAGTCAGAAAAATCGACCCCGAATACAGCAGATCGTCGTATGTGCCGCGCGCACTCAGCTCGGGAATCGCGGACATTTCGCCGGCCTGCAATTGCACGCCGGCATATAAGGCCTGGCCGAATAATTTGCTGATGTCGACTATCTTGCTCAGATAGCTGACCGAGCCCGTCCAATATTCAGTGCCGCGCAGCTCGCCGATACCGAAACCGGGAAAACTTTTTGGTCCACCCAACGTGAACGCTTCGTACAGCGGCAACTCGGAATTGAGATCGGTGCCACCCGCTGCAGAGACCAATATCACATCGCCACTGCGCTTTAGGCGATGCGTCATCTGAATAAGCGAATCCAAGCGGCGATAATTGTGCTCGCTATTAAAGCTTCGCTCAGAGCTGAAATAGTCGATCTTTGCCAGCCAACCGCTCGTAGGCAACAACGGCGTGTTGCGGGTATCGAAGATAAATTTAGCGGTCCATCCGGACTGATCCTCTTTGTCCGTACCTTCGATGAGGCTTGCGGCAATATCCGGCTCGGCGCGAGCCTTGCCGCTGCGAACACCAATGCGCAGTTCCGCCGAACGCAAAACAGTACGCCCTAATTCGATGCGCGCGTAGGCGTGCTGCAAATCGAAACGCGCAATCGCATCGCCGTCGGCATACACGTCTTCAAGCGCGCTACGTCCATGAATACCCGGTTCGACAAACCAGCGATGCGCGGAATCGAACGGCTGGTAGAACGAAAAATCGACCAACGATGTGCGGCCGATTTGCACCGCACCGTGCATCTCGCCGCCGGCGTGGTTCATCCAGTTATGCAAGTAATCGGCGCGTAATACAAACGGCGTCTCGCCTTGACTCGACGCCATCAATCCCAAATCGGCGCGTAGGAAGCGCGGCCCCCAGGATTTTTCGACAGCATCAATGTGCAACGTTGCCTTATCGGAATCGCCGGCGACTCGATAACTGACTTTCTCGAAGTCACCGAGCGAAAATACGGCGGTCACTTGTTCTCTGAGCGCCTTCTCGTCCACTTGCATGCCTGGACGCACGGTTAGGATTGATCTTGCGTATTGTTCGTTGACGCGGTCCAAACCATGGAACTCAATACTTGCGATGGTAGCGACGCCCACTCGCTCACGCACAGTGCGTGCGCGCCACGCGTCGTACTGCGCGGGACTCACTGCAAAACGTTGGAGCTCCGCTCTGCGCGCGACTGCCGCTGAATAGCCCAGAGGAATCGCATCGGCCAAGCGATCGAAGGAAGCAGCCGTCAGATCGCCCATCTTGACTTCGATCGGCACGTCGGCGGGCGTCAACGATTCGAGTTGCGCTCTAACATTGCCATCGATGACGACGTCCAATGTCCGCGTGATCAACGACAGCGGCGACAATAAGCTTTCGTGCTCCGGCGTCGGCGCAGACAGCCACACGGCAATGACCACATCCGCACAGGCGGATTTGGCTACGTCCACCGGCAAATTACGAACGGCGCCGCCGTCCGCCAACACGCGCTTATCCAATACCACCGGCGCAAACGCGCCTTGCACCGCCATACTGGCGCGCATCGCCATCGCTAGATCGCCTTTGGCGAGCACCACCATCTCACCCGACTGCATATCGGTAGCGACGGCACGGAATCGAATCGGCAATTGGTCGAAATCGTCGTTCGCTCCCGACGTGCGCACGATGTCGCGAATGGTTTGCTCGACATGCTGCGTGTTGATGATACCGGCGGCCGAAGAAATACCCTTGCTCGACAAGCCGAACTCGAGCGAATTGCTGTACGTGATCCCCGATTGCTTGCGTCGCATCGGCAACTGCTCACGCAAACTGGTAAACGCCAGCGTTTCGCTCCAATCGATGGCGCGTATGCTGGCCTCCACTTCGGCCGCACTGTTGCCCGCCGCGTAGAAACCACCGACCAACGAACCCACGCTAGTGCCGACCACACAATCGACGGGAATGCGCATTTCTTCCAATGCCTTGAGCACACCCACGTGCGCACCGCCCTTCGCCCCGCCGCCGCCGAGAACCAAACCGATGCGCGGACGCGTGGGCTGTTCTTGTGCGTAAACGGCGCCCACGAGTAGTGATGTGAGAACGGCAACCAATGGAGCAGCACCGCGAGCGCTGCACGGCCACGCAATGGGATTAGAAGACGTCATTGGAGTCGATTGGGCTTCTTATGAGTACGGACATCTCGCAAGCTACTTTAGCAGCTTACGACGAGTAGCCCAAAGCAGCGCGTTAGTCTTTGCCCTTAGGCATGGTTTAGCCCATCTTGGATCCCGCCCAATTTGCGTCACTGCTCGACACCTGACGCGATTCTCCACCGCATACAGGAATCGGAACAGCCGGCTCCTCCATTTCCCCGGCACATTAGCGTACCGCGCGCAGCCTCATGCATTTGAACAGCAACGCAGGTGCATGCTCAAGCGGCATAGGCGTCCGTTGAAATTTCTGGCTTATCAAGCCGTTCGGCACCAGCGCTATGCCCTCAGGCGCATGATGACCCGTCTTAAAAGTAATCAACTGAAAATAATCCGCAAACAACAACGGTGGTACCGCACCGTCGGCCGACTCGATGAGATCCCCCTGCCGGCTTGCAAACGTAAAATCCACTTTAACGAATAAGCGGTTCCCGGATTCCAGGTGCGTCTGAAAAAGCTTTTGCCCGTTGACTGTCGTGCCCTCAAGCCTTGTCCTCGCCTTTAGGCATTCCGGCAGATCGTCAAAATGGAGCATTACGTCTCTCGACATGAGCGGCACCACCCGCTGTCGACAAATCCCCAGCGCATCGAATAGTTTCGAATGGTCGTACGGTCTATATAGATAGAATCCCCGCCCACCCGCGTAGCCTTCAAACGGAACCTGCGACAGGCCCGTTAAAATCAGAATTGATTCCGGTGAGTAATGCTTTATTGCTTCGCCGACGATTCGATCGAACGATTGCATGCCATAACTCACTGGATCGTCGCCCACGGAGAGATTTTTTTGCTCTATGGGGTTACTGTGCTTAAACAGCGCCGGGTACCGCTTGCGCCAATAGCCGACATCGTGTCGAGTCCAATAGTGATGTTGATAGTGCGCCACCGAATTAAGGAAGACCGACGTATATTGAGTATGGCGTTGTTTTTTTAACTGCAACGTCAGCGAGAACAGAAAGCGATCGAGTGCGGCGGCCAATTTCCATTTATTGCGTGGACTAACTTTTGAGCGTAAGTACGCACTACCCAGGCGAAGAATCACCAGCGGAGAAACACCCATCCTCAATAAACCCATCGCAAACGCGATTCCGCCGATACCATTGTCGAGCGATGTATTGTGAGACTGCACCCGCTGGGCCAAGAATTCATAGATACCGCTTATCGATTCGGGGAATGAATCTGCGGCTATCGACCATGGGTCGGGGATAAAAAACCCTTTTTTAATCGCCCCACGCCGAGCGTTCATCGGCGATACCACGCCGCAGGCAATATTTTGACGCTCAAGCACATCCCATATTTGCGTAACGGAAGAATGCTGCCCGTCGGACAAATTAAATGCGCCGTGCTCGCTTTGCGGCTTGCCCGTGTGGACGGTAACCCACTGGATCCAAGGCTCTAGTTTTTCGTAAGTTTCTTTTGCAATGGTGTGGACAATGGAATGCGTTCGCAGCAACTTCGAAAAATTCGGCAATAGGTTCATCGCCGTCATTCGTTTGAGAATGTCCGGATTCACCTCATTAAACTCGAGCACCAGGACTTCGTTCATCGCCGACCCCTCATTGTCCGTGAGCGCGGTTACTTGGACGGTGCTACTGCGCGCCTCCACACGTATTGCCCCATTTCCATGACGCAATACCAAATAAACATACTATTGCCGACGAGGTAGCGTCGCCATAAGCGCTTGGGTTCTTGAATCAATCGGAACAGCCATTCCATACCCATGCGCTGCATCAGCGCGGGCGCCCGAGCGACCTTCCCTGCGTTTTGTGCAAATGCCAGCCCGACACCAATGCACACGGCGTTAATCTGCCCGCTATGAACAGCCATCCAGTGCTCCTGCTTTGGACAACCGAGCCCGACAAACACAATGCGTGCACCGGAAGCGTTGATTTGTTTGACTACCTCTGAATCGATAGCGGGTTTCTCCGGCAGCAAAGGCGGCGACAGTGCGCCTGCGATTCTTAAATCTGGAATACGCCGTTTGAGCGACACCTGCAGCGCCAGCAATTCATCGGAACTGCCGCCATATAAAAATATCGACGTCTTATGCCGCGCCGCTTTTTCGCACACCGACAGCATTAAAGCCGGGCCGTAGTTACGCTCGGCATTAAGACAGCCTTTTAACTTGAGCGCCCACACTACCGGCATGCCGTCCATAAAAGTAAACAAAGATCTGCGAAGCGCAGTGCTGAGTTCGGGCGATCTTTTCGCGCGCGTAAGCATGTCTACGTTGGCGATACATACGTAGCCGTAATTGCCGGTCGACGCCGCACGCAGGATTTCATTCACAACAATACCGTTCGGACAAGGATTGATCCGAACGCCAAGAAAGTCCGCTGATTCAATTCTGTATATCACGGCGAAAAAGGAAGCTCGATAACAGACCGTTTTCGACGCAGTGGCCGAAAAAACGGTACGGGCAGCTGGCGGCGATCCTTTCGTTGGACGGCTTTCTGTTTAACGATCCGCGCCTGAAGTTGTTCCCTGTTTAATTAGTGGGAACCAAGCCTTCTCGATAAACGTTGAGTTATTTAACCTCACCGATTTCGACCGGTCGATACCGACCCGTCCACATGCCAGAAATACTGGAGCGCCCTGATCGTTACATTGTGCCGCTCTTAGATACAGTGCCTCCTCATCGCAGTGTCAACGACTTCTCGACGCAAACTTTCAAGAACCTATGGAGAACCACTACCGACCCGTCGCCAACGGATTCGGCTGCGCGCTTTTTTTTATTTTTTGCCACACATCCGCAAATGCGGCGTTGACGTTGCCGCGGCTGCGATCGGCAACGGTGTATTGAGTAGTTAACTCATCGACTCGCAGTACGTTCTTTGATTTTCCTTTTGGAAACTCGCTGCGTTTAGTAAAAACAATTCGGCCTTCCACCGGTGTGTTCGGCGCGAGCAACTTCACAGCCGCCAAGCGATCGTAGAGCAGATGCTGCGGGTTCGGAAAGGTATACCGGCGTTTCTTACCGATGGATGTCCATTCGATCATTTGATCGCCGCCGAAAATCGCGCCGGGTCGTTCGAGCAAGTCGATAACCAACAATCCACGCTCGGTGAGCAGTAGATAGTGAATGTGAATTTGCTCGTCCATGCCGTTCGAGATCAGCACGTTCTTGAGCATGTCGTAGGCCACGGAGGAAATGGTTTCATCCATTTGCTGCCAGCGGCGGCGTTCGCGCCACACAAGGCTCGCCCACACGAGCAACGCGATAACGACAATGCCGCCGGCGACGGGATAGGCCCACCGTGGAATTTCGCTCAGCATTTATTCTCCCTGCAATTCGCTACGCAGGGCCGCTAGCGTCGGTGCGATTTCTTTTTCTTTCGGCGGCAATGACAGCAGCTTCGCCAAAGGCTCAGGCACCGGCACTTCGCGACCGATCAGCGGCTCAACAACATCGTTGAACTTTGCCGGATGTGCGGTCGACACAATCACCCAATATTCCTTCGCCCGTTGTTTCGCGAGCCGCGCATACACTTCAGCGGCAACGGCCGTGTGCGGACACCATACGTGACCGAGTGCTTTATCGTCTGTCTTGATGCGCGCGCGAATTTCTTCGTCGGTAACGGAGTCGGCCGTCACCTGCCCCCGCATCGAGTCGATATCCGGAAACAAAGTACGCAGACGCTCCATGTTGCTTGGATTACCGACATCCATCGCATTGGCGATGGTGGCGACGCTCTGCCGCGCTTGATAGTCGCCTGATCGCAGGTAGTCATTGATGGTTTTATTGGCATTGGTAGCAAGCACGATATTGCCGATAGGCAATCCGCACTGGCGCGCGAAGATGCATGCGGCCGCATTGCCGACATTACCGCTCGGGATAATGTAGTTCGGCTTTACGCCCTGTTTTCGCCACACCTGCAAACTGGAGTACGCGTAATACACCATTTGCGGCAACAAGCGTCCGATGTTGATGCTGTTGGCCGACGACAAATGGTGCGTCTTGGTCAGCGACGGATCGAGGAAGGCTTCTTTCACCACGCGCTGACATTCGTCAAACGTACCGGAGACATTAAACGTTTGCACGTTGTCGCCCCAGCACGCGAGTTGCTGCGCTTGTCGTTGTGAGACCAAGCCCTTGGGGTACAACACGCCGACTTCAAGCAATGGACGGCGATGAAAGGCCGCGGCCACCGCACCGCCCGTATCACCGGACGTAGCAACCAATATCGTCAGCTTGCGCGACGCACCGCGCCGAATACGCTCCATCGTTGCGGCTAGGAAGCGCGCACCGAAATCTTTGAATGCCGACGTAGGGCCATGAAACAACTCCAGCACGGCAGCGGGACCCGGTGTTCCTTTGAGCTCTACCAACGGTGCAGGGAAATTAAAGGCATCACGCACAATCGCCGGAATCTCCTTAGCAAGCGCATCGCCTTCTGCGAACGGCGCTATCAGGCGCTCGGCAACTTCCGGCAGCGAATTCGCACCGTCGAAGTCGGCGACTTTAAACGCGGGAAATTTTTCCGGAATGTACAAACCGCCATCCGGCGCGATGCCCTGAGCGATGGCGTCGCTGAGGTTGACACGATGACTAGGATTGCGGGTGCTGGTGAAGAGCATGAATGGGTAACTGGGCTACGGCAAGAATGAATGAGAACGTCTGAGATTAATTCAACTCTCCGTTCGTGCTGAGCTTGTCGAAGCATTCTTACCTTCGTCACTGTAAGACTGAGAACCCTTCGACAGGCTCAAGGCGAACGGAGAAAACCAACTCGATCCAAATCAATCGACAACACGTGCGCCGTTGGCGTCCAACGTGCTGATCCACGCATCGCTTTCAAGACCGTGGTCTTTGAACGCTTTGACCATGGCATCGCGAACGGCAACGGCCTTGGGTTCTTCGCACCAAGCAAACACCGTCGGACCCGCGCCGGAAATCGAACCGCCGAGGGCGCCGTTATCCATGAACCCTTTCTTCACGGCGTCGAAGCCCGGGATCAACACGCGGCGTTGCGGTTCGATGATCACATCGAGCAGCGATTCGCGAATCAGTTGCAAATCGCCGGTAAAGCAACCGGTGATGAATCCCGAAATATTGGCGGTCTGCCAAATGACATCCGAGAGATCGACGGTGCGCTTCAAAATCGCACGCGCCTCGCGGGTACTCAACATCATATGCGGATGTACCAGCACGGCCCGCACCGAGGGCGGCACAGGAATCTGCTTGACGTTGGGATTGTCGACGCCGACGGTCAGCACCAAGCCGCCGAACAACGACGGCGCGATGTTGTCGACGTGTACCGAACCGCTAGCGACTTTTTCGCCGTGCATCGCCGCCTTCAACATGCCTAGCTTGTCGAGCGGCTTGGGCAGCAAAGCATTTGCGGCAACGACAGCGGCAACAGCGGACGCTGCGGAGCCGCCCATTCCCGAACCCAGCGGAATGCCCTTCTCGATCGTCAGCTCGAAACCGAAATCCAGTTTCTGATCGCGAATGATGCTGAGCACCGCCATGCCGGCTGTGTTCTTCTCGGGTTCCAACGGCAGATCTTTGACCAGGCCGGTGATAGCCGCGATACGCACGGTGGGTTCGGCGATACGTTTGGCGGTGACGCGATCGCCGATCGCTTGCACGCTGTGACCGAGCACATCGAAGCCGACCGCGACGTTGCCGACGCTTGCAGGTGCGAAGGCGGTAGCTTGTTGGCGTGGCGACCAGGAGGAATTTGTCATGATTGATCGATATTCAGCTTACATCTTGGCGCCGAGATACGCACATACACGCAACAAGTCGGCAAATACGCCGGCCGCCGTTACCTCGGGCCCCGCGCCGGGGCCTTGCACAACGAGCGGGTTTTGGTTGTAGCGACTGGTGGTGAAGCGCACGACGTTATCGGTGAGATTGATATTGGCAAAAGTGTGCGACTTGTCGAGTTCGACCAGACCAACGGACGCTTTGCCGGTCGCTGCATCGAGCGTACCGACGTAGCGCAGCACTTTGTTGCGTGCGCGCGCGGTTTCCAGGCGCTTCAACATCACTGAGTCGAACTCCGGCAGGCGATCTAGAAATTCCTCGACGCTGCAATTGACCAGTTCGGGCGGCACCAAACCTTCGAGCGCGATGGTATTGAGTTCGATCTTCAAGCCCATCTCGCGTCCCAAGATCACGATCTTGCGAGCGAAGTCCACGCCGGATAAATCGTCGCGCGGATCCGGTTCGGTATAGCCCTTGGCTTTTGCATCGCGCACGATGGTCGAAAACGGTTGCGTGCCGTCCCACACATTGAACAGATACGCCAGCGTGCCCGAGAGAATACCTTCGATGCGGCGAATCTCATCGCCTGTTTCACGCAGGTCGCGCAGCGTTTGAATTACCGGCAGCCCGGCGCCGACGGTCGCCTCGTACAAATAATGCGAACCGCCTTCACGGCGTGCGGTGTGCAGTTGCTCGTACAGACCGAGATCACCGCTGTTGGCTTTCTTATTCGGCGTTACGACGTGAATGCCTGCAGCCAGCCACGCCGGATAATTCTTTGCCACTTCCGCACTGGCGGAACAGTCGATGATGATTGCGTGCGGCAAATGGTCCGCGTGCACGTGCTGCGCAAACTTGGCCATATCGGCGGCCAAGCCCTCGCCTTTCGTGGCATCGCGCCATTTGTGCAGCGTGATTTCACCGTTTTCCAGGAACATGCGCTTGGTGGTCATGATGCCGCGCACACGCAAGTCCAGATGAAAGTCGCGCGCCAATCGCTCCACCTGTGAGGACAATTGATCGAGCAATGCACCGCCGACAACACCGGGACCGATAAGTCCGATCGACACGGTGTTGGGCGAAAGGTAAAAACTTGAGTGCACGGAACGTAGCGCGCGTGACGACTGCTTGCCGTCGATGACTGCGGAGATATTGCGTTCCGATGCCCCTTGCGCAATGGCGCGCACGCTGACACCGGCATTGCCCAGCGCACTGAATACTTTGGCAGCGACTCCGTGCGAGCCCGCCATACCGTCGCCAACCACCGCAAGGATGCTGCAACCCTTGGTGGTTTCGACACGCTGAATTTGCCCTTGGCGCAATTCGCTATCGAAGGCGTCACGAACTACGGTTGCAGCGCGGTCGGCCTGTGCTTCGGGAATCGCAAAGCAAATCGAGTGCTCGGAGCTGCCTTGCGAGATGAGGATGACGGAGATGCCGTGCTCGCGCAGCGCGCCGAACAAACGTTGCGCGGTACCCGGCACGCCGATCATGCCGGCGCCTTCCAGATTAACCAGCGCGATGTTGTCGATACACGTCGTGCCTTTCACCACCAATTGCGAATTGGATTTTTCGCAAATGACCGTGCCCGCCTTATGCGGCGCAAACGTGTTCTTGATCCAAATCGGAATATTTTTGCGTACCGCCGGTGCCATCGTTTGCGGATGAATCACTTTCGCGCCGAAGTACGCCAGTTCCATCGCTTCGTTGTACGACAACGAGTCGATGACAGTTGCATCGGGCACCAAGCGCGGATCGGCGGATAACACGCCGTCTACGTCGGTCCAAATGACGATTTCCTCGGCATTGAGCAGGGCACCAAAAATAGCGCCGGAGAAATCGCTGCCGTTGCGACCCAATGTGGTTTGCAAACCTTTGACGTCACGCGCGACGAACCCGGTAATGATGTGCGTGCACGGTTCTTTTGACGTCATCAAGCGGTCGGTGTTCGCCTGCGATTGTTCCCAACGGACACTGGGGCCGAGCGGCCCCCATTCGACGCTTACGATCTCGCGAGCATCGATCCACTTGACCGTGCCGGGCCGTTTGCCGCGTGCGGCAAGATAGCGGGCGAACAATCGCGTAGACCAAATTTCCCCGTAACCGGAGATCAAGTCGCGCACGAGCTGCGAGGCGGCCTTAATCAGGCGAACGGTTTGCAGAATGCCGGCGATGTTGCGGCAGTCTTCATCAAGCTGAGTGAGATACTCTTCCTTGGACTGGCCGGATAACAGTGTGTCGGCAATGGTGACGTGACGCGCACGGACGGCCTCGATCTGTTTACCGACGGTGTCGTCCTGGCTTTCGGCGGCCGTTACCAGGTTAAGAAGCACATCGGTCACACCCCTGCAGGCGGACAACACCACCCCCAAACGCGGGTTGGGGTCGGCCTCGAGAATGTTCGCAACCCGTTCCATACAAGCCGCGTCGGCCACGCTGGAACCGCCAAATTTATGAACTCGCCACTGCTGCACGGTCGACTCGACTGGTTTAAGTGTCCCAACAAAAAACAAGGCCTTACCGACGACTTTGCCGGGCATAAGGCAAGGCGCGACACTCTACTGGGCGGTTACAGAGGGGGCAAGTGCGGAACACCTGCGAACGAGCGGCTTCGAATAGCCTGGTACCGACCTGCGCCATCCGGCAAGTTGGGATAGCCTTCGGGCTGGATCAACGCTTAACCAGCTTCGTCGAAACGCCCAAACGCCAGGATGGCTTGATCGGCATCGTGTTCCGCCACACCCGGGCGGCTGAAGCTTACGGTTTCGGACGAATCGCGCTCCAACGGCGGCGCGAGCGACGGGTTTAAATACGTGATGCGGGCATGACCGACTTGAATGAGATCACGATGCTTCAACGGATGGCGTACTACCCGCTTGCCGTTGACCAATACGCCGTTAGTGCTGCCAAGATCGATGAGCACGTCGTGCGCCGGAGTAGGTTCGACGCCGTCCGCCGCAGAAACCGCCGGCTCCCGCACGATAAGCGCGTGGTAACGGCTGATAAAGGCGCTGTCGATGCGCACATCGGCCGTCTCACCGCGACCTATCAACATACGATTGGCATGCAGCGCGACTACTCCGTCTGCACCGCCTTGAGTCGTAATCACCAATAGCGCTTCCTCTACGGGTGGCAACTCGCCGCTGGTCATTCCGACAGAAGTGGTATCTGCAGGCTGCGGCGCCACCGGTCGCAGCATCAGCTTGCCCGCGGCAACATTTAAGGCGGACTCGGTCACACGCACTTCACCGGCGGTCACGGCACTGGCCAGCGCTTGATCGCACAGACGGTTAATCAGCCCCGGTCGGCCGCCCGTATAGCGGTGAATGGCGGTCATCAGTGTCGGCGGAATCAGTTGATCCGCGTTGAACGACCCGGCGGCACGCAGGCGATGTACCACGTATGCCGCGACCTGGTCTTCACTCAAACTATCGATGGTCAGACGCGGAACGCGTCCGTCGCAAAGCGATGCCATGCGCGGCGAGTCGATGACGTATTGCAGGGACGGCGCACCAAGCAATAACAGCTTCACGATACGGCGGCCTTCGATCGCCAGTTCGCCGATCAACCGCAATTCGTCGAGCACCGGCGGCTTGAGCAACTGCACGCCCTCCACCACCAACAAACACAATCGGTTTTGACCGAACTGATGGCTGAGAAACCGCGTTAGCAAACGGCGCCGGTCGCTACGATCCGCGGCATCCAGTTGCATGCCGAACTGTTCCAAGACCGCCGATAAGAATTCCTGCGGACCCTGCGCGGCCGAAGCCTCGACATGCGCGATCAACACGCGCTCATCCAAGTCGGACAACAATCGCTGGATCAAAAGCGATTTGCCCATACCCGGCTCGCTGGTGATCATCGCCAAATTGGCGCGCGACCAGAGCAACTGGCCGATGAATCCAAGCGCCCGTAAATGCTGATGGCTGGGAAAGAAAAACTCGTCGCGCTGCAGCTCGCCGGATGCGAAGGGCGCTTCGCGTAAACCGCAGGCCGCCAGGACGTCGGCCGCGTCATCGCCTACAAGCGTGACCGCTTTTGGTTCGGCGACATAATGCTGGCCCTTCGATTCGGTCATGAAACCCTTGATTGATCTGGTCTGTTTTTGCTGGCTGTTTTCGCTGGCATGTGCGGCGAATGCGCCGACGGGCGGCCTCTCCGGCCCAAAGTCGATTCTCCGATCGACTTCCCATATGACTGCGCAAAAGTCTAATCCTATCGCCGCAGGAACGGTAAGGGTTTTGCGTCGTCGCCAACCGACAGGCTGCGCCGTTGCAGCTAAAAAATGGTGGGTCCGGACAGGATCGAACTGTCGACCAACTGGTTAAAAGCCAGCTGCTCTACCGCTGAGCTACGGACCCATTAGGAAGCTGCTAGGTACTAGCGACTAGCAACTAGCCAGAAAAAATCAGCTCTCGTTCTGGCTAGCGCCTAGCAGCTAGTTGCTAGGGGCTCGGAAAGGGCGCGCATGATACACAAACATGCGGCGTGTCGAAACCAATCTGGTTCATCGATATCGAGTCGTGTCCGCGGCGGCGGCCGCCGCAAACCCCTGCTTACGTAAACGACACGAATCGCAGACCCCACAGGCACGGCCTTCCGCGTCGGCCTGGTAACACGACACGGTTAAAGCAAAATCGACGCCCAACCCCAGACCCGTTTGAATGATCTGTGCCTTGGTCAGGTCGATTAACGGCGTGTGGATACGGAAATCCGAGCCTTCGACGCCAGCCTTGGTGGCCAGGTTTGCCAAGCGCTGAAACGCGTCAATGAACGCGGGCCGGCAGTCCGGGTAACCGGAATAGTCGACCGCATTGACACCGATAAACAAATCCCCCGCGCCCAGCACTTCCGCCCAACCGAGCGCCATCGACAGAAACACGGTGTTGCGCGCAGGCACATAGGTCACCGGAATGCCGGACTGCGGCGTTTCGGGCACATCGATATTCGCGTCGGTCAGCGCCGATCCGCCGATACCGGCAAAGTCGATACGCATGGTGCGATGCTCATGTGCTCCCAACGCTTCCGCCACGCGCGTCGCTGCCTGCAACTCGGCACGATGGCGTTGACCGTAGTCGAAGCTTAGCGCGTAGCACTTAAAGCCCTGTTGGCGCGCAATCGCCAAAACGGTGGCCGAATCCAGCCCGCCAGAGAGCAATACCACTGCGGGTTTTTGTTTGGCTTTGTTGTCAACCATCTCAACTGTCTTTTTCGTTCATCCCGAAATTCTACCGTCCCTTGCAGGCGCTCATGTTGCGTCGATGTAGGCTGGGATATAGCGCAGCGAAACCGAGCGCTCCAGAAGGAATTTCTGGGTTACGTTCCTTAACCCAGCCTACGTCGCCACATGTCTCGAGTCACTTACCCGGCGTATTGCCCCACAACACCTTATGAAGCTGCACCTGCAAACGCACCGGCAAACGATCCGCCAGAATCCAATCGGCCAACTGAGCGGCTTCAAGTTGCGGCGCACTAGGACTAAATAAAACCATCGTGCGCTGGGCCAGCTCGCGCTCATGCACCAACGATTTCGACCATTCGTAGTCGGTGCGGTCGCAGATCACAAACTTGACTTGATCGCGCATCGTCACTGCATCCAGATTTTCGATGCGATTGCGCGCCTGCTCGGCGCTGCCGGGCGTCTTCATATCCACGACGCGCACGACGCGCGGATCGATTGCAGAAACATCCAAGGCACCGCTAGTTTCGATGGATACCTGATACCCCTCGTCGCACAGTGCAGTGAGCAACGGCAAGCAACCCTTCTGCGCCAACGGTTCGCCGCCGGTCACACAGACACGCTTAACGCCGAACTCTTTGATGCGCGTCAAGACCGCTTCTTGCTCATGCCACTCGCCGCCATAGAACGCATACGCGGTATCGCAGTACTGGCAACGCAGCGGACAGCCGGTCAAACGCACGAATACCGTCGGCCAGCCGACACTATCGGCTTCGCCCTGGATAGACAAAAAGATTTCAGTGAGTTTGAGGCGGGACATGGAGTGGGCCACTAGTTGCTAGGCGCTAGATACTAGCCAGAAAGAGATCGTATCTTGTGCCGGCTAGCGCCTAGCGGCTAGTTGCTAGCGCCTGATTACCGTCCTTCCGCCTGCATTTTCTTCAATCGATCCTGCGCGTACTTGCCTGCTTGCGTGTCCGCACCCAGGTCGACCGCGTGTTTGAGTGCGGCGCGGGCTTCCTTCCAATTCTTAAGCTCGTATTGGCAGTAGCCGATCTTTAGCCATGCATCCTGCAGTTTTGCCGACTCCGGATGCTTCTCGACCACAGTGCGAAATTCGCGTAGCGCGCCGGCGAAATCCTTGCTTACATATCGCGACTCGCCAAGCCAGTACTGCGCGTTGTCGCGCAGGCCGCTTTGCGGATAGGCGGACAGAAATTGCGCAAACGCGGTGCCCGCCTCCGCGTACTTGCCTTCTTTCATCAAGTCGAACGCTTTCTTGTATGCGGCATTGTCGTCCGCGTCGGGAGCAACGGCTGTCCCGGCCGCCGCAACGCCGCGTGCCTCCAACGCTTGCATACGACGATCAATGTCGGCGTACAGCTCGCGTTGCTGCGTGCGATTGGTTTCGACTTGATGTTGCAGTTGTTCGATCTGGCCGCGCAGCACACGCACGTCGTTGGATACCGCATCCACCTTTTGCGACTGCTCGAGCAAACTTTGATTGCTCAATATGCGCTCCATGCGCAGCACGCGCCCGTCCATCTCGGACAGCTTCTGCACAGTCGGATCTTGCTCCGGCGGTGTGGTAACGCAGGCCGAAATGCCCGCTAACACGATGACGAGCGCTACGCGATGCATGCGGCGTCTCCGCTATTGACCGTAGCCGATTTCGACGCGGCGGTTTTTGCCGTACGCCGTTTCGTCGCTGCCGCCGGCGGCCGGACGTTCTTCGCCGTAACTCACGGTTACGATTTGCGCTTCGCCCACACCTTGCAACATCAATGCGCGACGAACTGTCTGCGCACGGCGCTCGCCGAGACCGATGTTGTATTCGCGTGAACCGCGCTCGTCGGTATGGCCTTCCAAGCGCACTTTGCGCGCGGTATTGGCGTTTAGGTATTTGGCATTCGCGGCCACGACCGGAACGAACTCCTGTTTGATTTCCGCCTTGTCGTAATCGAAGTAAATCGTCGTGCCCAGTTTTTGCAGCTCCTGCAAAGCAGCTTGATCGGACGACATCTGCGAGCCGCTCGAGGTATCCGTCGTGCCCGCGCCGGTCGTGCTGGTCGATGAGCCGGTACTGCCGCTATCGGCGGGCTTATCCGGCAATGTGTCTACTTTCTTTGGGCACCCTGCCAACGCGAAAGCGGTCGCCAACACTAAAGCCAGCTGTGTAATGCGCATGTTTGCTCCAAAAAGAGAACGAATGAATGTATGAAATTGTGCCATAAAACTCATGCGGGCCGCGGCTTACTTGGCCGGCCTACTTAGATGGAAAGGGTCCCCACACCGGCTCGCGTACTTCACCGCGGATGGCAGCCAACCGCTGCTGCACACGCCCGTCCACCGATATCGTCGCCAGCACGCCGCGACCGCGTTCTTGCGTCGCATAGATAACGGTCGAACCGTTCGGAGCGAAGCTGGGACTTTCGTCCTGCCGGCCTTGCGACAAGATTTGCACCGCCTTCGATGCCAAATCGACGGTGGCAATGCGATATGCGCCGTTATCTAAATGCACCACAGCCAGCTTCTTGCCGTCGGGTGACATGCGCGGGCGTGCGTTGTAACTCCCTTCGAACGTAACTCGACGCGGCGAACGAGGGTCGGCCACATCCACTTCGTAGATTTGCGGGCTGCCGGCACGGTCCGAGGTGAAATAAATTTTCTTCCCGTCGCTCGACCACTGCGGCTCGGTGTCGATGCCGTTATCGAAGGTCATGCGTGTGAGCATTTGATTGCCGAGATCCAGCGTATATACGTCCACATCGCCGTCTTTGCGGGACAAGGTAAGCGCCAGCTGTTTGCCATCCGGCGACCACGCCGGCGCGCCATTGATGCCCGCGCGCGCGGAAACACGGCGGCGTTCGCCGGTGCGCAGGGTTTGCACGTAAATGGCGGCGTTCTTACTTTCGAAGGAGACATACGCCAGACTTTGTCCATCCGGCGACCATGCCGGCGACATTAAAGGCTCCGGCGAGTCCGCAATGTTTTGCTGGTTTTCGCCATCTGCGTCGGCAACGATGAGCTTGTAACGCTGGCTTGGCGGCGTGCCTTCCACATTCAAAAATGCAACGCGCGTAGCGAACGCGCCCGGCGTACCGGTTAATTGTTGATAGATCATATCGGCCATTCGATGCGCCGTAGCGCGTAGCGCTGCCGTTGTCGACGGAATGCGCTGTCCCAGCAAGCGCTGACCGTTGAGCACGTTGTACAGCTCGAACTGCACCTGGAAACGATCGACGCCATCCGGTACCAGTTTGCCCACGGCGATGTAATCGCTCTTGAGATATTTCCAATCCTGAAAGCGAATTTCTTCGCCGGAGGTGGGCTTCTCGATCATGTCGCGTCGCTCCAGCGGCGCGAAGCGCCCGCTGCGTTCTAAATCGGCGGCGACCACGCCGGCTACATCGAACGGTGCAGCTACAGGTCCTTGCCAGCCCAACGGCACAATCGCGATCGGAATCGCATTGGCCTGCCCCTTGGTAATTTCGATGACCAACTGCGACTGCGCACTTGCGCTCAACAGTGTAAGTGCAATCGATGCGAGCCAGCGGGACATACAAGACTTCGCACTTGAGAACATAGGCTTACTCATTACATGGATCATGCGTAACACTTGGGGCCTCGTCTTTCGACCTGTGCCTTTATTAAACGTCGCCAGCCTTCGGGTTAAAACAACGCTTACGTAGGTTCAATCTCATCAATATCACTCGAAAACAACCGCAGCTCCGCAAACCCTCGTCTTTCGACCAGTGCCTTTTTTAAACGTCGCCAGCCTTCGGGTTAAAACAACGCTTACGTAGGTTTGAATATAAACAACAGCACGCGCTCGAACAGCCGCGGATCGGGCGGCGGCGGCAACGGCGAAGCGCGATAGACGGCCGCTTCGATGGACTGCCTTACTGCCGCATCGCCATTGCATTTGCCGACCTGCACCGACAATACCGTACCGCCAGGGGCTTGAGTTACTTTCACTTCGCACTGTATCCCAGCGCTTGCCGATGCCGGTTTGTTCCAATTCTTAATCACCCGCTGCTCGATCAAGGCGACGTATTGATTCAGTAGTCCGGAATTTGCCGCCTGCATCCGTCCTTCTTCCTCCGCCAGCTGACGCTTCAATTCCGCTTCACGCTGTGCCTGTGCTTTTGAATCTGCTTCGGCTCGCTTTTTATCCGCTTGTTCCCGCTGTTTGCGTTGCACTTCGGCGACGCGTTGCTTTTCGGCTTGCTGTTTAGCCGCCGTCTCGCGCTGCTTTGCGTCCGCCGCCTGCCGCGCCTTCAACTCCACTTCCGCCTTTTGACGCTCCGCTTCGGCCTCGCGCTCACGTTGTTCCGCCGCCTCGCGTTCGCGTGCTTCTTGTTCCTCCCTTTCCTTCGCTTGCCGCGCTTCCTCGGCCTGACGCTCACGATCCCGTACGCGGCGAATGGCGGCTTGATCGACCACGCGCGCCTGAATGGCCAATTGGCTGGGCGCGACGGTACGCGGCTTGGCCGTAAAATTCGCGGTCAGCACCCACCCGATCGCGACATGCAATACCAACGCGGGTATCAGGAATTTCCAGTTATCGCGAAGAAAATCGGTCATCAGCTACGCAGCGTCTACTTAGGAGCAGGCAACGCATCGCGTGGATCGGTCATGAAGCCGACTTGCGAAGCACCCGCTTCTTGCAACAACACCATGCCTGCCACGACTCGACCATACGGCACGTTCCGATCTGCTTTGACCAGCACGGGCGTCTTGGGTTCACGACGCAATACCGCCGCTACCCGCTCGCCCACCGCGGCATCCGCAACGGGTTTTTCGGGATCTTTACCCATGTTGATGTAAAAGTTCCCTCGCTTGTCGACGCTTAGTACCAGCGGCTTGTTCTCGCGCACCAGATCTTCCGGCAACGGTTCCGCACCGGCTTTCGGCAGGTCGACCTTAATGCCTTGCGTCAGCAGCGGCGCAGTAATCATGAAGATGATCAACAAAACCAACATCACGTCGATGTACGGCACGACATTGATCTCGCCCATCAGTCGTCGACCGCGACGATTGTGGCCGGAGGAATTCATGGTTGCTGGCCCGGAGCGGCTTGCGCAGCCGGTTGCGTGCTGGAAGCCGTCGGTCGTGTAGCGGCATGACGCTGCAAAATAGTGGTCAGTTCTTCTACAAAGGTATCGAGGCGCAACTCCAAACGACTCACTTGCTCTGCGTAGCGGTTGTACGCCATGGTGGCCGGAATCGCCGCGAACAAACCCATTGCCGTTGCGATGAGCGCCTCGGAAATATGCGGCGCCACCATCGAAATGGTCGCTTGTTGCACGTTACTCAATCCTTGGAACGCAGCCATGATGCCCCACACCGTTCCGAACAAGCCGATATACGGGCTGATCGAACCGGTGGTCGCGAGCATGCCTAAATTGTGTTCCAGCTGATCGGTTTCTTTGAGCAATGCCACACGCATCGAGCGGCGACTGCCTTCGAGCAACTGATCCGGAGTCATGCCGACCTGCGTACGTAGTCGTGCAAATTCTCGAAAGCCCGATTCGAATACGCGCTCCATTCCACCGGTCTGGCGCTTGCTGGACTCGATGGCGCGATACATGGCCGTAAGATCGCCGCCCGACCAAAAACTTTCCTCGAAGCGCTCGGCCGAAGCACGCCACGTTTTTAGTTCGGTGTGTTTACGGAAGATCACCGCCCACGACGCGATCGATGCCAGCAACAACAATGCCATCACGATCTGCACCATGATGCTGGCGTGTAACACTAGGTCCACAATCGACATTCCACCCGTCATTGAATACTCCCGGATTGCTTAAGCTGGTGCGTCGAGCCGCAACTTGGATATCAGATCGCGCGGCAAGCCGCGGGGACGAAAGGTCTCCGCATCCAAACAAGCCACGCGTACGTCGCCGTTAACCAGCAACTCGCCCTCGCCGCGGTAAACACTCTGACCAAAACTAAACGTGGCGCGTGTATGTTCCTTAATAGTTGCCGTTACTGTTAACGCATCGCCGTAGCGGGCGGGTTTTTTGAACGCCATCTGTGCATCGACTACCACGAAGAGCAACTTTTGTTCGAGACGCATCGGCTCTTGCTCGAAACCCACAGCACGTAACCACTCGGTACGAGCTCGTTCCATAAACTTGAGATAATTGGCGTAATACACAATGCCGCCTGCGTCCGTGTCCTCCCAATAGACACGCACCGGCCAGGAAAATTGCACGCCCGGCTCCTTAACTTGTTCACTCACCGAACAAATCTCCGCTGGATTGCGGCCGCTCCGGTACTTTCAGCCCAAAATGCAGATACGCGGTACGCGTCGCAACGCGTCCACGCGCCGTGCGCATGACGAAACCCTGTTGAATTAGGAAGGGCTCGATCACATCTTCGATGGTGCCGCGCTCTTCCCCCAAAGCTGCCGCGAGACTCTCGACACCCACCGGACCGCCATCGAACTTTTCGATGATCGCCAGCATCAACTTGCGATCCATGACATCGAAGCCCTGCGGATCCACATCCAACATATCCAGCGCCGCTTGCGCCACTTGGTCGGTGACGACGCCGCCGGCCTTAACTTCCGCATAGTCGCGCACACGACGGAGCAAGCGATTTGCGATACGCGGCGTGCCGCGTGAGCGCTGCGCGATGCGCTGTGCCCCGCCCGGCTCCATGACCACACCGAGAATCGAGGCGGAGCGCGACACAATGCGTTCCAATTCGCTGTGATCGTAGAACTCCAGCCGTTGCACGATGCCGAAACGGTCGCGCAGCGGCGATGTCAGCAATCCGGCGCGGGTCGTCGCACCCACCAAAGTAAACGGTTGCAAATCGAGCTTGATGGAACGAGCACCGGGACCTTCGCCGATCATGATATCGAGCTGAAAATCTTCCATTGCCGGATACAGAATTTCCTCGACCACCGGGCTGAGGCGGTGTATCTCGTCGACGAACAACACATCGTTCGGTTGCAAATTGGTAAGCAATGCTGCGAGATCGCCCGGGCGTTCGATGACCGGGCCGGAGGTCTGCTTCAGTCCAACACCCAGTTCGTTGGCGATAATATTGGCCAACGTGGTCTTGCCTAAACCGGGCGGACCAAAAATCAGCACGTGATCCAGTGCTTCGCGACGCTTGCTTGCCGCCTGGATGAATATCTCCATCTGCGTTTTGACTTTGCTTTGCCCGACGTAGTCGGCCAATTTCTTCGGGCGCACGGCGCGGTCCAACGCTTCGTCTTCGATGCGCGGTCCGGCGGAAATAATGCGATCCGGTTCGTTCATGTTATTTCGACGACGCGGCCTTCAACGCTTGGCGAATAATATCCTCGGTGGACTGCGCTTCGGCACTAACGCCTTTCAGCAGGCGCGTCACTTCTGCAGGCTTGTAGCCCAACGCAACCAGCGCACTAAATGCCTCCGCCTGCGGACCCGCGCCAACGCCGGGATCGTGCGTTCCATTGGCGGCCACCAACGACGCGACGCCGAAGCCTTTCACGCGATCGCGCATTTCGACGATCAGCCGTTCGGCGGTTTTACGACCGACACCGGGAATTTTCACCATGCTGTCGGCGTCCCCGGCTTCTACGCAGCGCAAGAAGTTGTCGACGCTCATACCGGAGAGAATCGCCAATGCGAGCTTCGGCCCCACATTCGATACTTTCAACAACTCGCGAAACATCTGCCGTTCGCGTTCGCTACCGAAGCCGAAGAGAATGTGAGCATCCTCGCGTACCACCAAATGCGTACGCAACGTAATTTCGGTGCCGATGGCGGGCAAGCCGTAGAACGTGGACATGGGCGCATCCAACTCGTACCCCACACCACCTACATCCAGCACCAACTGCGGCGGATGCTTCGCCATCAACTTGCCGCGTAGAAAACCTATCATCGGGCGGCGCTCATCAATTGCGTCATACGGCGCGAGTGCGCGTGACAGAGCGCAATGGCCAATGCATCGGCTGCGTCGGGACGCAGGGTGCCGCTCAGTCGCAGCAATTGCTTCACCATCAATTGCACCTGTTCTTTTTGCGCCGCACCGGTGCCGACCACCGCAAGTTTCACTTCGCGCGGAGCGTATTCGAATACCTTCGCGCCGCTGGCGGCGCTGGCTGCGAACGTGCCGCATAAAGCGGCGCCGCGAGCTTGACCCAGCTTTAACGCGCTATCGGCATTCCGATGCATGAACACGCGCTCGATAGCGATTTCTTCCGGACGCCACTCGACCGAAAGCTTGCTCACCGCGCCGAAGATATCCTCCAATCGACTGGGAAAGGATTCGCCGCGCGTACGAATACTGCCGCTGGCCAAATACTGCGTCTTGCCGGCGATATATTCGATCACCGCGTAGCCGGTGATGAGGGAGCCAGGGTCCAGGCCCAAAATGCGTACATTAGTGGCGGGCTGGGTGTCGCTAGCCGGCGGGGCTTTCGCCAGCGAGACGGGCACAGTACTCCAGCGGCGCGAAGTGCGAGATTTGCGGCGGGCAGTGGACTTCAAATACACGATGTTCTAATGACGAATATCTATGAGCGACGGCGGCCACGATGCGGATAACTCCCCGTATGATAACGGCAAAGCCTCACGCACACACCCACTGAATAGCCGTCGATACCGTCCACGATGAGATTCGCCGATTCGCCTGCCCTTAATGACCAAACCGCTCCATCCAAAGGTCGTTACTGCCTTCGGATGCGTGCCGCGCCGACCAAAAACTAGTGGAAACCGCGCCTCTCGAACCACGGCCGAAATCTCCCGCGTTGCTGCGCGCGGATGCGTTCGTCACGACTTTGCCGCAAGGCAAGTCCGAAAAAGCCGCGACGCGCGCCGCCGCTTTGACGGAGATCGTTTCGACGTTAGGTGCCGAAGATGAAGTCGTGCTGGGCACGCTGCTTTATCCGCTGATGGAAGCCGGCCTGGTGACCGATGAAAAAGCGACGGAAATATTCGGTACGGAAGCGTTACGCATAGCCAAAGAAAGCATTCGCATCGGCGATTTCGGCCTGTCGTCGCAAGTCGATCGGTCCCTGAGCGGAGCGCAAGCCGAAAACTTGCGCAAAATGCTTTTGGCCATCGCGACCGACCCGCGCTTGGTGTTGGTGCGCTTGGCCGACCAGCTGCAACGTTTGCGAGAAGGTAAAAACGCCACTGACGCCGAACGGCGCCGCTTGGCATTGGAGACGCGCGACATCTATGCGCCACTGGCCAATCGACTAGGAATTTGGCAGCTGAAATGGGAGCTGGAAGATTTGAGCTTCCGCTACTTGGACCCTGACAATTACAAACGCATTGCCGGGCTGCTCGCCGCCAAGCGAGTGGATCGCGAGCGGTATATCGAGGATGTTAAGGCGCAGATTAAGGCAGCGCTGGCGCAAGCCGGCGTACACGCCGAGATCGCCGGCCGCCCCAAGCATATCTACAGCATCTGGCGGAAGATGCAGCGCAAACATCTCACCTTCGAACAGCTGTACGACATTCGCGCCGTGCGCGTGTTGGTCGACTCGTTGGCCGACTGTTACGCCGCCCTTGGGGTGGTGCACAGCTTGTGGCCGTTTATTCCAGGCGAATTTGACGATTACATAGCGACGCCGAAGGACAACCTATACCGGTCTTTGCATACCGCCGTCATCGGCCCGCAAAAGCTGCCGCTGGAAGTACAAATTCGTACGCGCGAAATGCATGAACACGCCGAACTGGGTGTGGCCGCACACTGGACGTACAAGGAAGGCGGCAAAGCGAACCCGGCCTATCAACAAAAGATCAACTGGCTGCGGCAACTTATCGAACCGAGTCAGCATGAAGGCCAACCGGACGGCAATCACGAAACCGACAGCGACTTTTTGGAACGCGTGCGTGCCGAAGTATTTGAGGACCGTGTCTACGCGCTTTCACCGCGCGGCGAGGTCGTCGAGCTGCCCCAAGGCGCCACGCCGCTCGACTACGCTTATCACGTGCATACGGAACTTGGGCATCGTTGCCGCGGCGCGAAAGTAAACGGCCGCATGGTGCCCCTCGATCACAAGCTCAGCAACGGCGATCAAGTTGAAATCATCACCGCCAAACAGGCAAGCCCCAGCCGCGATTGGTTGGTGCCTTCGCTCGGCTTCTTGGCTTCGCAGCGAAATCGCAGCAAGGTGCGCGCGTGGTTCCGCAAGCAGGACGAGGAACAGAATCGCACCCAGGGCAAACAAATGCTGGAGCGCGAATTGCAACGCTTGGCGATTCATACCGTCACGTTGCCGGATTTGATCGGCGAATTTAATCTGCAAAATGCCGATCAGTTGTACTTGGCGCTGGGCGAAGGCGAACTGACCCTGCCGCAAATCACAGGCGCAATTCAACGCCGCGCGAAACCGCAGGAATTTCCGCTCAACATCGCGCGCCGCGAACCGAATGTGCAGCACGCCAAAGACGGCGTCACCATCGACGGCGTCGACGATTTGCTATCGAGCTACGCCAAATGCTGCCGTCCCGTGCCGCCCGAACCGATCGTCGGCTACATCACGCTCGGACGCGGTGTCAGCATTCATCGACAAGATTGCGGCAACTTGCGTCGCTTGCAGGCCGTGCACGGCGAGCGCGTGATCCAAGTGGCTTGGGGCAAGAATCCGGAGCGCACGTTCGGTGCCGCCATCAACATCACCGCCCAAGACCGGCGCGGACTGGTGCGCGACGTCTCCGCGGTGCTCTCCGACTTACACATCAACATTCAATCCATGCACAGCGTGACACACGCTCGCGATGGCATAGTGAATATGAATATCGGCATTACCGTGCACGATTTGGGCGAATTGTCGCAGGTGCTATCTCGCATTCAAGGCTTGCCGCATATTTTGAGCGCGCGGCGGAAGACGTGATGCAAAGATGTATTCGGCCGAAGATGACACGGATCATTGAAGGGCCGGAATGGCGCTGCACCGCCAGGATGAAGCCGTCACCCCGTTGAAGAGCGGGGTCCATTAAGATCTTAGGAGTTCAGGATGGATACCGGCCTACGCCGGCATGACGAAATACAAATATTACTCATTGCCTGGTTTGTCGCGCCCGCTCTTAACCGCCGCCGCAACCTGCTCTTCCCAATTGTCGCCAGCCGCACCGTCTTGATCCGGGACGCGCTTTAATTTCCCGCGCACGCGCGCCAGCACCTTGGTTTCCCAATCGGCATCGTCTGCGACGCGCTCGCGGCTGCGACGTTCGATCCCCGGTGGCTTTGCGTCCGCTGTCATGACTGACTCCAACTAGCAATGCCGCAAGACTACTCGCGGAATTGCATCGTAAATGTGAAACAAGTCACTCGATTTACAGTTGCTGGAAGGACTTGCCCTCTTGGGCCAGCCGCTCCAGCAACGGCGACAACTGCAAATTGGCGCCTTCGTATTGCCTCAGCTTTGCCACGACTTTACCCAATCCGATCGAACCGCCGTACCACATTGGGCCACCGCGATACGTGGGCCAACCATACCCATTGATCCACACCACGTCGATATCGGAAGCGCGGATGGCCATGCCCTCCTCCAAAATCTTGGCGCCTTCGTTAATCATCGGATAGATGCAACGCTCGAGAATTTCTTCGTCGGATACTTGACGCGTCTTGCCGCCGGTTTTGGCGATGAAATCCTTGATGACTTTCTCGACCACCGGCGACGGTTTGGCATTGCGTTGTTCGTCGTAGTCGTAGAATCCCGCGCTGGTCTTTTGACCGCGGCGGTCCATCTCGCATAGCACCTCACGTACAGTCGAACTCTTCGACGTTTCCTTGGACCAGCCGATATCCAAGCCGGCCAAATCCGCCATGGCAAACGGTCCCATCGGCATGCCGAAGTCGAACAGAACACGGTCGACGTCCCAGGGCATGACGCCTTCCATCACTAATGCTTGAGCGGCCTTCGTCCGGGCGGCCAAGATGCGATTCCCGACGAAGCCCGGACACACCCCGACTAGCGCAGCAATCTTGCCAATACGTTTGGCGAGCTGCATCGACGTAGCGATCACCGCTTTGGACGTTTCTTTGGCGCGCACCACTTCGAGCAGGCGCATGACGTTCGCCGGCGAAAAGAAATGCAGGCCGATAACGGCTTCGGGGCGTTTCACTGCCGTGGCGATCT